>JACXTT010001363.1_pt1 | contig 40674 bp, 49 predicted proteins | sample 9270951 | NCBI WGS metagenome assembly JACXTT01 (sample SAMN15532306, study PRJNA645909) | rock metagenome | isolation source: weathered quartz diorite | place: Puerto Rico | collected 2017-06-21
TAAGGCTTCCTGATAGGTGGCTTGGTCGTGGGTAGGGCCAGGCTTTCGGGTATCGCTCGAGGCCATTCGATCGGCGCGGAACGTTTGGAACTTCACAGCGTCCGCTCCCGCCCATTTGGCGGCCCATACGAGAGCCAGCGCTCTTTCTTGTTTTCCTCCGTGATTAAGGCCAGCTTCCGCGATTACGTAAATGCGATTCGGATTCGCGGTCAGCAAGCGGAAAAGGTTTTCACTTGGCTGGTCAGCCATAATTGCCTCCTTACAATCTCAACAACTCGCGACAGTCCTTTGCCGTCGACAAGCATTTGTCCGGCATCTGTGATTCGTTGAACCAAGGGCCGGTTTTCGAGCATTTCTTTTACGCAGCGCAACAGCGGCGATGCTGAGAGACGGTCCAACAATCCTGCACTCAATACCGCGCCGAGCTGGTGGAAGGCTTCGGCCGTTCGTAGTTGCAAGCGATCGAAAGCGACCGCTATTGTGGGAACGCCTGATGCCAGCAGGTCATAAAGCGTTACGCCGGATCCCGAGATGGCGAACGAGCAGCTCGACATGGCTGCCGCGAATTCCGTATCGCTGACCGGATTTGATTGTCCAACGAAACCTCGAGTCATAATCGGTGCGAGGCCCAGAGCCGAAAGTTGCTCCGAAACGGTTTCTGCAAGGTACGCCGTCGAACCACCGCCCAAGGTCACGAGCACGGTTTTCGTGGTTTTGTTTCGATGAACCGCTTCGCGCGTAATCATGTATTGCGGTCCTAGAAACAGCTCGCGATCTTTGCCGGCCTGATACGGAAACAGGTTTGTGATGCTGCCATCAATTGCGACATCGGAATGGCACTGCGCCAGACCGAGATCATGGATGCTGATATGTCGCGAACCCTGGCGATGGATTGTGGCCATTATGCCGTGAGCTTCCCGCAAGTCGGTAATCACGAGCGGGGGTAATTGGGGACAGTCCCCAATTTCTGCAGTAAAAGAAATTGGGGACTGTCCCCAATTAGACGTCACGAAATCCTTGCATCTTTGGGATAGCGGGTAAACCACGACGCTGTTTTCTTTCGCGAGAGCGCGAGCCAACCGCACGCAACGCACAGCATGACCGTAACCTAATTGCGGTCCAGCATCCACAATGATGCCAATTTCGGCTTTGTTAGGTGAGCTGGTCACAAGTCCTCGCGACCATCTTCTGCCACGATTCCAGCATCGGTTTGATCTCGTACTCCAGAACGTCGCACACGGAAACCCAGTTTCGTTGTTCTTGAGCGCTAATGAGCTGCGTTAAGGCCCGCTCCAAGGCGGCAGAAAATTCCTTATAGGAAATTGCTTCACCACGCGGTTCGACCCAGCCCAAGTCTTCGGAGAATATAGTGAAGAAGATTCGAATGGATTCGAGAAGTTGACCCAACCGGTTGTAGGCTTCCCCTTCGTTACGATTCTCCAGCAGCCGGACGATTTCGTCGGAAGCAGCGAGCCCGTTCGTCAGCTCACGGTCAAGCTCCTCGAGAGATTCCTGAACAACCTTATCGAAGTCTCCACTGCGGATGACGACGTTTCTGATAGCCTGAAGATCTTGCTGGCAAACAAGCCTGTCGCGGTAGTTATAGGTTTCATTCCCGTCGAGGTAGACGTGGGTTATGCATTGGCCGGCCTTAAGATAAACCGTCTCGACCCAATCCAACAGATCGCCCCAAGTGGTAACGTCCGCCGGTACGGTGATTTCATGTTCGTTGATAGTCACATCCATGTGCTTAGTTTTCCTTTCAAGGCATCGACTTCCTGTCGCAAAAAAGGGGTCTGCTCCAATGCCGCAAGGACGCGGCTTGCAGCAGTTATGTTGCCGTTTCGAATATAGTCGTGAGTTTTTTGCAAAAGCGTCAGCGGACCATTCCAACGCGCGTGAACGGGCACGGCAGGCATAGCTTCAAAAATCGCCGTCCATTCGGATGCAATCGTCGACCATGAGTACGTTCGGAATGCACGTTCGCGCGCAGCATTCGATAATTCGGCGAGGCGCGCTGGGTTCGCCGACAATCTGCTAACTGCAGTGATGAATTCCCGCTGATATGTGGCCGAAGAGGGCTCGCCTGGGATGCAGATTCCGGTCTTGCCGTTTTCCACCGTCTCGGTGAGCGCGGCACGCGCTGTCGTGATGACGACGGCGCCGCATGCTTGGGCCTCGATTGCCGCCATACATGACGTTTCCGCAAAAGTATTGGGATACAGAAATAGACCGGTGCGTAAAAGATGCTCCATCAAAACCGGCTGAGCGATACTGCCGTGCCAAGTAACGCCCGGCTGTTCGGCGGCGGCGTACATTGCCCCGAATGCTTTTTGATCGGCCTCGCGGCTCCAGCCGTAGACTTGCATGCTGCTGAAGACATCGAGACTTAGATTTGGAATGCGATTGCGCATCTGCGGAAACATTTGCAACAAGACGTCGAGACCACGGAACGGTGTGCTTGAATAGGCGCATTGCGTCCATTCACGTGGACCTTGCTCGGGTATGAGTTCGGTACAAAAACCATTTCGCGTTGCGAAGACTTTGGCCGGAGGGAGCTTGAACTTCTCTATAAAGGACTTGCGATGCCAATTGCTGACGCAAAAAATCAGATCGATGTTCTCCTGAAGTGCCGCGTGTTCGAAGTGTTTCAAGGCCGGTTGGTCGCACGCATCGCCACACCAGAAGATCATTCTCGGCGCGATACGCCCAAGGAGAAATGGATCGAAACAGCGGAAAGAAATGAGAACGTCCCAAGGGTTCGAGGAATACTCGTTATAAAACTCATGGTAGTTCTTAAATGTCAAATGGACCATGGACCATGGTCCATGGTCCATTTGCGAACCGGAGCTTAGAGGCGGACGTGAACAATACACTGTCACCACATGGCCGGAGCGCGCGAGTTCCCGCGCCATATGCACGATGCTGGTTTCGCTCCCGCCGAGTGGCTGAGTAAAAGGCGTACTCCCGTCAAAGGGGATTCCGCGATTGTAGATCGCGACTTTCACTGAGCCACCGCCGATTGCGCGTACCGCGCGGCTCGCGCATGGTCGCCTTTGCGGGTGAACACTTGAGATAAGTTCAGTCGCGCATCGGTCAACGAGCGGTCTTTACGAAGGGCGCCTTCAAGATGTTTTTGAGCTTCATCCAGGTTTCCTTTTTGAAGATGCGCGGCTCCAATTAACGAAAGCGTGATCGCATCGACCTCTGGTACCGCCTCCAACACGCGAAGCGCGTCGTCGCTCCTGTTTGCCTGAAGATGCAAGACTGCAAGTTCCAACATCGGCTCGCGAAATTTCGGATCAAGTTTTAATGCGCGGTTGTAGAAGTTCATCGCTCCTTCACCGTCACCCATCTTTCGCAACACGAGCCCGTAATTGAACATTGGAATGGGATTGATGGGATTTAAATCGAGACACTTCGCATATTGCGCTTGCGCGGCAATCCATTCATTGCGGGCCTGACAAACATTGCCGAGTTCGAGATGCACGTCGAACGTATCTAGTCCCACCTTGATCGCACGATCCAGGAGAGCCGCGGCGCTTTCGTAATTGCGAAGATGCTTCTCCGAAATTGCCCAATATAGAAGTGCGATGGGAAGGCGTGACATTTCGAACGCCTTATCGAAGCAGGCACACGCTTCGGCGTGCTGCCCAAGCTCCTGATATTGGATGCCCAGATCGAAATGAGCTTTCGCGTTGGCGGGCTCTAATTCAAGCTTCTTCAAGCCTAAATCCAGATACAGATGCCGCTTTGCCGCAACGCGTTCTTCGCCCCGAACTTTACCGTAGTGGTGAAGAACTACAGGAATAGAAGCGAATTTGAAATGCCGGGGCAGACGATTCGGATCGATGATCTCGTGAACGACGCCGTGGAACCGAATCTCGGGAGAGTTCCGGAAAAGCCGGATCAGCGGGTTATCAACGTAGCCGTCGTACCCAGCGCCTTCCTTGTACTGACCGCTATTAGCCGTCCACCCGAACACCTGGCTCTTACAGACGTAGTTTCGCTGGGTCAGGTGATATCCGTCGGCGGGGGCCTGCTCCGTCGCACCCTTTATGAAAGGTAAGTCTTGGGCGGCGATCCGCTCATCAGCGTCAAGAACCAGAACCCAAGGCTGAGTGGCAGCTTTCAGGGAGGCGTTACGGGCATCGGCAAACGACGCGTTCCACTGAAATTTCAAGAGCTTAGCCCCAAGAGCCTCGGCACGTGACGGGGTCGAGTCCGTTGACCCCGTGTCCACAATTATGACTTCCTCGACGACGGATCTGACACTCTCGATGGCCCCGGCGACCCAATCTTCTTCATTCTTAACGATCATGCACAGGGATATACCCATAGGCAACCAGGGGAAAGGCACCCCGGAGGCCAAATGGAACATGGACCATGGTCCATGTTCCGTTGTCCATGTGGTTTTCTCTAAAGTTCGCCCTGCTAGGGCTCGATACATAGGTTGAGCGGCTCATAGTGGGCCGATCAGCCAGGACGGGATTAACAAGCGCTAGCCAGGATGGCTGGCCATTAAAAGAATCACGGAGGAGAAATCAAATGAGTTTTTCAGTAGTTACAAACATTGCATCTTTAAATTCACAGATCCAGTTGGACAAGACGAACGCGGGTTTGCAAAACACCCTTGCTCGCTTGACCTCTGGCTTACGTATTAACAGCGCTGCGGATGACGCTGCCGGTCTCGCCGTTGCCAACCGCTTTCGCATGGACAACGCGGGTCTGAATGTCGGTATTCGAGCTGCAAACGATGGCGTCAGCCGTCTTCAGATCGAAGATGGCGCGATGAGCAACATCTCGTCCTTGCTGGACCGCGGGTTGACTCTAGCGGCCCAGGCCGCTTCCAGCACGTTCTTAGGATCGCGGACGACGCTGGACAACGAATTCCAGTCGGTACTCTCAGAAATTACACGAACGGCGTCAGCTGCCGGCCTTGAAACCGGCAACGCGAATTTGAACGCCCGATCGATTTTCGTGGGCAACACGCAGATCGCGACGAGCAACAGCGTGACCTATATTTCCTTCGCCTTGACCACAGCGGTCGATTCCCAGGGTCTCGGCATCAGCACCCAGAACATCACGACGCAAACGAACGCGGAGGCCGCCATCGCCGCGATTCAGGCTGCCGTGGCAACTTTGGGTACAGCACAAGGTCGAGTCGGAGCTGCGATGAACCGCTTGCAATTCGCGGTTTCTCAGGCTCAGACGATGTCCGTAGCCGTTGCGGCATCCGAATCTCGCATCCGCGACGCCAACCTGGCCGAGGAAGCTGCCATGTTAACCAAGTTCAACATCCTCAACCAGAGCGGTCTTGCCGCTTTAGCTCAGGCCAACTCGAGTTCAGCGAGTGTCCTGAATCTGCTCCGATAGTAGTACTAGGGGCGGCCAACAGCCGCCCCATTCTTCTCTCTTTGAGGTAACAGATGCCTGCGATCACACTCTCAAACTTTAATGGAATCGACTTCAGCAGCATTATCGATGCCGTAATGCAGTATGAGAGTCAGCCGTTGGTGGCGATACAGGCTAAGCAAACTCAGATTCAAAACAAAGACTCTGCTTTTGTTTCGTTAGGCGGCATGATCAGTGCACTCGAATCATCAGTTGCTAATTTGACCAGTGCGGCGACATTTTCAAACGTCGCGGCCACTTCTAGCGATACGACGCTGGCGACTGTTTCGTCTGCTGATGCCGGCAGCATCGGCCAATATGCAGTATCGATCACACAGCTGGCGAAACCGCAGGTTACGAAATCGACCAATGGATATTCAGCGCTAACCGATACCGCGGCAACCGGTGGGTCGATATCATTCACCATAAACGGCACAACGACGACGCCAATCGACATCACAGGCACGACAACGCTGGCCGACCTCAAACAAAAGATCAACGATCAGAACTCCGGCGTCATCGCGTCGATCGTCAACGACGGCACAAACTTCAAGCTCGTGATCTCCAGCCGCGATACTGGCAGCACCAATGGTTTCACGATCAACAACAGCTTGACCAACAGCGGTGGCACCGCCGTCGCATTCGCGGTGGGCCAGAATGCCACAACAGGCAATGCACAAAATGCTCAAAACGCATTGTTGAACATCAACGGTATCGACATCCAGAGCGCCTCTAACAAGGTTGCCGACGCGATTCCCGGCGTTACCCTGTCGTTGGTGAAAGAAGGGGATCTTTCGGTAGATGTCACGAACGATTTTTCATCTATTAAAGACAGCCTCAAATCGATCGTCACCCAGTACAACCAACTGCGTCAGTTCTATAAGCAGCAGACGACGGGTGCACTCGGTAGTGACCCGGTTTTGCGCGAGGTCTTGTACGACATCAAGAATGTTCTGTTGCACGATAATTCTAATAATGGCGGGCGATATACGTATTTATCGGAAATTGGGCTGGAACTAACTTCTACAGGCGATCTCAAGCTCGATGAAAGCAAGCTGGATGGCGCAATCGACTCCTACTCGAGTGACGTTCAAAAGTTATTCCAAGGTTCTGCAGGAAACAACGGCACATTCAATACATTAACGTCTACGCTGAAGAACCTGGACGCATCCGCCGGTCTGATCAAAACGACGCGCGACAGCATTCAAACGACATTGACGCAATACAGCGATCGCATCGAGCAGCAACAAGCCATGCTCGAATTGCGTCGCCAAACACTCGTTAAGGAGTATGCGGCTGCAGACCAGGCGATGAAACAACTGAACAATATGAGCTCGGCGATATCCGGATTACGCACTTTCTAATAACGGAGCAATGATGCATAGATCGAATACCTATCGTGAAATCGCAGTCCAAACTTCGAGTCCGGCGAAACTCGTGGTGATGTTGTATGAAGGAGCTGTCCGCTTCCTTCGTGAATCCAGCACGGCCATTCAATCGAGGGACCTCGATCGCAAACGCCAGTCGATTGACCGCGCAGTGGCGATAGTCCAACACCTGCAGTGCACGCTCGATGTGGAGCGCGGCGGCGTTGTCGCCACCGACCTAAACAGGCTTTATGGTTACATCACATCACGCATTTTAGAAGGCTCCACAAGGCTCGAAACGGCCCCTCTGGAAGAGGCAATTAAACTGCTCAATGTTCTGCTGGCAGGCTGGGAAGAACTCGCGAAAAAGCAATCAAGCAACACGGTTGCCCCAGGTCTGCTTACACAGCAAGCTGTCGGATTTGAGTTACGCGCGTAGCGCAGGAAATTGGAGATATAAAGATGGATTCCAAACAAGTATTAAAAGCGCTCGAACGAGAACGCCAATTATTGGAAGATTTTATCTGCCTGTCCGAGGAACAGCTGTTGTTGCTGGAAGACGAAAACATTGAGGCGGTCAATGCCCTGCTTCAACGTAGAGCCGAGTTGATGATGGAACTCACTGCCATTGAAGCCACACTTGGGACCTGGATCTGTCAAATCCGTACGGATCCCTCTGTCACGCCAGAAATGATGCATGAGCTCCGAGCCGTCAATGATGAGATCGTAAGCATGGCGAACCACATCGTTGAAATCGATGAACAGACACACCATAGACTGGACATGATCAAACATAAGGCACGCCCCGGGATACAGGTGCCTTTATATGCCCAGGCATATAGGCCGGATCAGCTCAACATGAAAAGCTAGGACAGAGAAAAAGGGGACAGTCCCCATTTTCTGAACTACAAGAAAATGGGGACTGTCCCCTTTTTCTCTGTCCTCTGTGTCTCCGTCGTTAATCTGTACGACCTTTACTCGGCTTTCATGCTTTTCGAAATTTTCTCCAATGTCTCTTTATCCGGGATCTGAGACGTGACGGCACTTACATTCTCACTTTTGATTGCTTCATAGATTTCATAACGATAAATCGAGATATGCGCGGGAGCTTTGATACCTAACCGCACGTTGTCCCGGCCTATGCGGAGCACTTGAATTTCAATCTCGTTGCCGATGATCAGCTTCTCGTCCTTTTTCCGCGTCACTACTAGCATAGAAATCCTTTGATTTCGAAGCATAGCGGAAAGGCCCCGGAGCGGGCAAGCATAGCGTTGGACCGCTCAGACGAGCGGATGCCGGACCGAGAACTCTGAATCGGTCAGAATGATCTGCTTTCCGATCATTTTGTCGTAATTGACCAACAGCGGTGCCTGGAAATTTCCGGTACTCGTCTCCGGCGTAGAACCGATGACAACGATCACGAATGCCAATGGCTTCGTCTCTCCGCTTACGCCAAGGGTATCCCAATCACGCGCCGGAACATGCTCATAGTAGCTGTTGACGAGTGTTGTGGGTTCCAGCACGAGAAAGCCGACCTGTGGCGAATCCAACGACTGCAAGAGCCGAAACGGCACCAAACCCTCGTTCTCCATCAGGACGAAGTCCTTGCACTCAGAAAAACCGATCAAGCCTTCATCGAAATGGATGATCGCGTCCCGGCTTTTAAGCTTGAGATCGGTTGTTGAGTCATACGCTTGTGCTGCTTTCATATCCCCTCCTTGGGACCTACCTCAAATAATCCAAAAGGCTAAGCTGCGACATTCTTGCTCCTGCGGACAGAGTTGCTTGTAGTCCGTTCTGGGTCAGGGTGAGTTCACTGAGAGCGGTGGCGAGATCCGCCGCTTCTTCCTGCGATAGTTCGGTCGAGCGAGCGAGTTTTCCGGCTGAAAGATCATTTTCAACACTCGATGCGAGGTTGATGTTACCGCCGACCTTGGTGCGAGCAATCGCCAGCACGTCTGTGAATTGCTCGATCTTGTGGAGTTGTGCATCGATGCCGGGTTTGTCTCCAGCTTGCATTGCCGTTGTCAGATCGGACATGACTTGGAAAATGTCAACAGAACCCGAGAACAGATCGCCCGAGACCTGCGTTTGCACGGTCAAGCCGCGGTTGATTTCCAGAGGCATATCCTGGTCGTTCCCGTTATAGGTCACGGTTGAATCTGGATTCTTCACATAGGGCGCTGTCGTCGTAACGGTACCGCCAAAGATGTAGCGGCCGGCGTATGTTGTATTCGCGGCAGTGACGAGTTGATCGCGCAGCGCCGTGATCTCGGTCACGTAGCCAGGTCCTAGCTGCGAATTTCCAAAACCCAACTGGCCCAGATTGCGGACGCGTTCGACGATTTGCTGAATATTGTCCAAGATGCCGTCCGTTGCCTGAAGTTTGGATTTTGCAAAGGTCAGGTTGCGTGAATATTGCTCGCCTTCGTTGTTTTCGCTGTTCAGACGAAGGATGTCTGAAGCCGCAACGGGATCCTCCGAGGGCTTCGAGATCCTTTTGCCTGAGGAAACCTGCTGCTGCGCCTTCATTGCACGTTCCTGCGCTTGCGCCACATCCTGCAGCAGACTTTGATAACGCATGACCTCCGTGATTCTCATCCTATGCTCCTAATAGTGTTTGCAGAAGCTTATCGACTGTTTGAACTAACTGAGCAGAGGCTTGAAAGGCGCGCTGGAACTGCATAATCTGCGCCGCTTCTTCATCGATTGAAACGCCGCTGATGGATGCCCTGCGGTTTTGTAATTGCGAGACGAGTGCCTGATGTTCATCGACACTGAACTGCGCATTGGAGGCATCCGACCCCACGGCATAAACCAACGAACCATACTGGTCAGTGATGGATCCGCCGCTGAACACCGGCGCGTGAAGGAGATTTGCCACCGCGATCGCGGCGCCATTGTCAGTTCCGCCCGGAAGGCTGCTTGCGGCAATCTTTTTGGGATCGCCGGCAACGTCTGCACTCAAGCTGATTTGTCCCGCAGCACCGTTCAGACTCAATGGTGACGAAAAGAAATTGACGCCGGTACTTCCATACAGATCATAGGCCGTTGACGTAATGCCGTTGACCTGCTGTGCAATTTGGAATGCCATTTGATCGAGAGCAGCGGAATATTTAGGGGCATAGTTATCGCGAATGTCCAGTTCCGCTCCGATCGAACCGCCTACTGCCGAGGTCACATCCGTACCCAAAGGCTTGGTGACCTCATTCAAAACAAGAAGACGATTATCTTTCGTCGTCAGCTGATAGTCGGTTCCGGACTCTTGTTCGTTTACTTCAACATATTGCGAAAGCTGTTTGACCAGGGCCGCACGCCTATCACGAAGATCGTTCGCCGGCATCACGACTTCTTCGATTTTGATCTGGCGTGAGATATCCGCTATCTGAGCTGTGAGACGATTGACTTGGTCGAGCTGCGTTACAACGGCCTTGTCTGCGGTCTGTTGCGACTTCACAAGATTCTGGGCCGATCTATGAAACGTATCGATGAGCGCGTTCGCACTGATCCTTACCTGCTCGCGAAAATTGACTGAAGCGGGATCCGTCGACAGCGTCTGAAAGCTGTTAAAGAAATTTGTGATCTGCTGAAGCAGCCCGGTTCCATTGGAGTCGTTAAACTCTGTTTCGATGTTACTCAGACTCTGCGAAAGCGTATCGGCGCCGGATTTAGCAGAAAGTTCGTGGCTCAATCGCAGATCGACGAGAGCATCGCGCAGAGCTTCGACGCCGAGCACATCCACTCCGCTGCCGATACCGAAGGCTCCGGCATCTGGAACAGCTGGTTGCATGACGAGACGTTGGCGCGAGTAGTCCGGATTATTTGCATTGGCGATGTTATTCGAGGCGACGGCGAGCGCAAGTTGGTTCGCCGCCATCGATTTCAATGCACTGTTGAGAGCTGTGCCGAGTAGCATCGTTACACCTCGACCGAAATCCGCCGCGGCGCTGCCGGTTCCGGTAATCCGCCTTTGGCGGTATACCCATCGGTGCTGAGCGCAAACAGAGGCGTCGTCGATATCAGATTTTGCAGGAGCCGGGCGTTGAGAGTGATGAGCTGCGATAACGCCAACGCCCTCTCGATACTCGTAACCTGGTTGAGAGTATCCTTGGAATCCGCGAGCAAACGCATTTGTTCCTGGACCGTAGCGTCGTACGATTGCGCATCAATGTGGACGAGTGCCTTGTGTTTGGCCGTTTCCAGGCGCAATAGCTCTTCGACAAGCCCATCCATGGGACCAACTCCTGTAGCGGATCAACCACAAGAAGGCACAAAATTCACAAAAAGCTTTTCGAGGCCTTTGTGCTTTTTTGTGGCCGATCCTAACTCTTGTTGGAGTCAATCAGCTTCTGGGCGAGATCTTCTGAGGAAACCTGATAGGTGCCGGCTGCCAGCTCGGCTCGAACCTGGTTGAAGCGGTCGGCGCGGGATTGCTCGATGGTGTTCGCTAACCGGTTCAATTCATTTGCCTTCGCTGAAAGGGCCACTGAATCGGAACCGGCAGGGACTTGCCGATCTTTCCCGGCACTCCGCGTCAACTCGTTCGGCTGAGCCGCTTGCGAGCGATCTACGCCTTGGTTGCTGATGTTGACTCGGTCAATACTCATTTAAAGTCCCCTCCAATCCTTATATATCGGCTGAGGGTTATCAAAACTTTACTTCAAAATGCACATGCGGCCCTGTTGCTCGGCCGGTCGACCCGACCTCCGCGATTGGTTCGCCGCGGGAGACCCAATCGCCCACTTGAACAAAATTCTTATTATTGTGTGCGTACAACATCTTACGGCCATCCTCGGTCTCGATGACGACCGTATTGCCGTAACCGTTCTTTACCCCACTCTCGATCACCCGGCCACCGGCGACAGCGTGGATGGGCGTTCCTGACGGGGCCGCGATATCAGTGCCGGCATGGTACCTGGTCTCGCCGTTGATCGGATCCCGCCGCCAGCCTTGAGGCGAACTGATCACGCCGTCGACGGGCAGTTCCGGCTTTTCAGATTTCAAACGGTCCATGATCCATGGCCCATGTTCCATTTGGTCGGGGGTGAGGGCATTATCGATGACTTTCTCCAACGGGCTACCCATCTTCTCCGAGATGGCACTGGCAAGATGCTCTCTTAACATTCCGCGATAAATATCCGAACTCGCACTGCTTCCAAACAACCCGTCTTCCGCGTCGACACTGTCTTCCATCGCTTTGAGCATGACTTCCATAAACATGCCTTGAACTTTGGCGGCGACTTCTTTCGGATCCGCCTTCGCCCCGGCATTAGTGATGCTGCTCAATTCAGGAATCATATAATCTCGAGTTCCGCCTGCAGCGCTCCGCCCGCTTTCAATGCTTCCAAAATCGCAATGGTGTCACGCGGAGTCACACCCAAAGCATTTAACGCACGAATCAAATCATCCACTGTCGCCCCGCGACCGAGTGTTACGAAATTGCTTTTCTGCTCTTGCGCGGTCACTTTCTGATCTGGCACAACGACAGTCTGTCCTTGTGCGAGCGGCTGTGGCTGAGAAACGTTGAACTGTGTTTCGATTGTGATGCTCAGGTTGCCGTGCGAAATCGAAACGGGCGCAATCGTTACATCGCTTCCGATAATCACCGTTCCTGTTCTCTCATTCACGACCACCTTTGCCTTCGTGTCGATGTCCACTGCTACTGCTTCTACCGCGGACATGAAATCAACAGGCCGCTGCCGATACTCCGCAGGTAATGCAAGGCGGATCGAACGGCCGTCGATGGGGGAAGCAATCGTCCCGCCAAAGCTCGTATTCAGGGCTTCCGTGGCACGCCTCACAGTCGTGAAGTCGGCACGGTCCAGAACGAGTTCCATAGTTTCAACGGATTGCGGCATTCCAACGACCACGGCGCGTTCAACGTTTGCACCATTTGGAATACGGCCAACTGTCGGATGGTTGACCGTAACGCCGGTCGCAGCATTGCCGGCAGCAAAGCCGCCCAAGACTAAGGCTCCCTGGGCAACCGCGTAAACGTTGCCATCCTGAGCAATTAACGGAGTCTGAAGAAGGATTCCACCCTGCAGGCTCGTCGCATCGCCGATGGACGAAACGGTGACATCGATTCGAGAACCCGGTCTTTCGAATGCACCAAGATCCGCAGTAACCATGACTGCGGCAATATTTTCGACGCGGATGGCCGGATTGTTTACTGTGAGCCCGAATCGCTCGAGCATGTTCAAGAGCGTTTGCTGCGTGAAAAACGTCTGCCGCTTGTCACCGGTCTTGTTGAGGCCGATGACCAAACCATAGCCAACAAGCGAATTGCTGCGTACACCCGAAAAATGACCAATGTCTTTGATCCGCGACGCGGCAAAAGACGGAACGGTCAAGGCAATCAGTAAACAGACAGCCGCGCTGTTACGCAGTTTCAAAATGGTGTTATCCATTGGAAGAACCTATAAAGAAATCCGGGTTTGTTGGCATCGGACACGATGCCTTTGCCATCGAAAACAACTTCCATATTGGCGATGGCGGTGGAAAGGACGACATTGTTCGGGGTGATGTCGCGCGGGCGCACGATGCCGCGGATACGCAGAACCTGGCGTTCGCGGTTGATGGTAACTTCCTTCGTGCCCTCGATTCCGAGATCGCCGTTCGGAAACACCTGCGTCACACGCGCCGAGACAAATGCCTGCAACTGTCCTGTTCGAGAAGTCGAACCTTCACCGGCGAAATTCAACGCCGACGAACCGGCCAAGATGCTCGCAAAGTTCAGCGCAGAGTTGCCCTTTTCCAGTCCGGCGAGCGATGGAGCCTTGACGCTGACGTCACCTGCCTTCTTCGTCGAAGTGTTGGCGGAATTCGACGCGGTAGCGTTTTCGTTGATTTGAATCGTGAGAATGTCGTTTAGGTTCCGCGCCTTGAAATCGCGGAACAAAAAGAGACTCGGGGCGGCATCGGAGTAAAGCGTTCCGCCCGGATTCTGTAAGAAAAGAACCAGCATTACACCAGCAAATGTCATTTACCCACCTCGAGAGTACGTGGTCCTACAATGCGGGCTGTGGTCGAGCCCCCGCCCGATAGATGTTCGACTGGTATCGTATCGCCGAGCTTACCAGCTGCCTTGGCGCGCATCGTCGCGGCGATGCTGACGGCTCCGGCGGTAGCCTTCACGGTTACTGAATCGCCCTTACGCACATACAGCGGCATGTACAAAAGGTCGCCCGTCAGAACCTGACCAGGTTCAAGATCACGTTTCGCCAGCATCCCATCGACTTGTTCCGGAGCTGCACCTGCGCGAACCGGCGTCATTTTCCACTCGATATCGTCCGGTTGAATTTCCGCATGAGCCGCAACTTTGTTTTTCAAAACGGGCTGGCCAGCTTCAATTCGCACATCAGTCCTCACGAAGATCGTTTTCACAAACGACGTTCCGCGAAGATCGACGCGCACAAATACCGACGTCGCGGGATCCAATCGTGGCGGTAGAGTCGCTAAAAACTCGACTGCGCCCGTTCCAATCTGCACGGGCGGAATCTCGACATTGGTGATTTCGATATTTGCATCAGGAAAGCGTTTCACCAATGCGCTTAAGATCGCGTGAGTCACTTGATCGCGATCCAGGGCGGCCGCACGACGATGAACAAGGATCGAATCGGGCAGTTGAAGATCTTCAGTCGGTTTGCCTGCGAGGCTAATCTTGTTGAGAATCTCTGTCTTAGTAATCCGTCGCGCCAAACCGGGATTTGGAGCGTAGCCCAGTGAAATGGCCGCGCGCGGATCGCCGCTGGAAAATGGAATCAAGGCGCCTAGAACGATCGTGTCGGTATCGATCGTGATATCGACGGGAACTGACAAAATCGAGAATAGCAATACGGCAGTGATCAAGGCTTACCTCGCGAGATTATTGATCTGCGACAGCATGTCATCGGCGACACGAACCGCGCGCGAGTTCACTTCGTACGCGCGCTGGGCCACGATCATGTTCACCATTTCCTCGACAACGCTTACGTTGGATTGTTCCAAAAAGCCCTGATTGATACGGCCGAGTCCGTTTTCACCCGGCGTGGCTGCCGTTGCGGTGCCGGAGGCGGCGGTGGGCATGAACAAGTTTCCACCGATCCCATTCAGACCAGACGGATTCTGGAAGCTTGCAATTTGAATCGTTCCAACTTGCTGAGCGTTCGCTTGTCCCGATTGAGTCACCGAAACAGTTCCATCACTTCCGATGACAACCTCTTGGGCGTCCGTTGGAATCGTAATCTGGGGCTCAACTGGATTTCCGTCCGCGGTTACTACCGCCCCTTGCGCATTCAGATGGAAGGAACCGTCGCGCGTATATGCGAGTTCGCCGCTAGGCAGGCGTACTTGAAAAAAGCCTTTACCCTCGATGACCAAATCCAATGAATTGCCGGTCTGCCGAAAATCGCCTTGGCGATAGATGCGATCCGTCGCGACAGGCCGTGTGCCGAGACCGAGTTGCAACCCAACCGGATATTCCGTAGACGAAGAAGACGCAGTGCCTGCAGGCCGAAGGTTCTGATAAAGCAGATCCTGAAATTCAGCTCTGCCTTGCTTGAACCCCGTCGTGTTGACGTTCGCGATGTTATTCGCGATCGTGTCGATATTGATCTGCTGCGCCTGCATTCCGGTCGCGGCCGTGTATAAAGCTCTTAGCATGAATACTCCTGTTCTTTAACTAAGCTTTCCGAATTCCTCAACCAACTTGCCGGTCATGTCGGTCACCATCGTTCTCAAGGAGCGCTGGACTGACTCAAACTCGCGATATGCCGTGATCAAGTGCACCATTTCGTCAATGGCATTCACGTTGGATCTCTCGAGGTAACCGCCTCTCACAGGAGGATCGGAAACGGTCTGGACACCATTGGGAGAGCCCCTCCAGACAAAGCGGGCAACGCCCTCTTTCTCGATCTTGTTGGCATCGTTGAATGTAACGACCTTCAAAGTCGCGACTTCATTTCCGTCCACTGTCACCACGCCGCCATCGCGGATTTCCACTTTGCCTTCGCCTATCGAGATGGGCGAATCTGACGTTGAAAGGACCTTCTGGCCATCCTTCGTAACCAGTTCGCCCGCGGCATTCAGTGCGAAGTTGCCGGCGCGTGTGTACCTTGGCCCATTCGGCGTATCGATGACGAAGAATCCAGGCCCGTTTATCGCGGCATCCAACTCGTTGCCCGTGGATACGATGTCGCCGGGAGTCAGGTCGACTCGCGTTCCCGCCTCGAATCCGATTTCGTTCTGCAGAATAGTTCCGAAATCTCGCTTGAAACCTGTTGTGCCCGCATTGGCGAGGTTGTTCGAATACATGTCAACCAGCTTCATTCGCGCGTCCATTGCGGAATATGTGCTGATAACCGGATCGCTCATATCAGTGCACCCTTTGCAACCATTTCTCCAACCTCAACGCAAACGAAATTAAAGTTCTACCCAAATTTGCCGATAGGTAAGAACAACCTCACCCGGCACTTCTTGCTCATCTCTGCAGGCGAGCCATTCCGAGAATCACGTCGACCTCTCCTTCCTGGAGACCGCAAGTACGGGCAATGTCATTCACCCTGATTCCACGTTTGGCCATGTTGACGATCTGATTGCGGATGTCGAATCCAATGCCACTGGTTCTCACCAACGGCGCAACAGGAGCCCGCGCGGTCAATTTCGAAAGGCGATCGTGGGCCATCCCGGCCAGATTGGTATGTCTGGAATCGGCGCTCTGCCACTCGCTTTCAAGCAATTTCAGCGTCTTTGCAGCTGTGCGAAATTTCGCGTGCACGTATGTAACGAGCAGCAGAAACATCAATCCGTACAACGCGAGAAACGAGTAGACGACGATCGGGTTACGAATTGAGAGACTTGAATCGTTCGCCAGCACTTGTAATTTCTGTAATACGAATTCCATAAAAACCATCCACAGTGACAATTTCACCGCGCGCTAAGATGCGGTTGTTTACGACCAGTTCAACCGGCTGATCGACTCCAGAATTCAACTCAATCACCGAGCCGACGCCGAGCTTCACAATATCTTCCAGGACCATCTCTGTCTCACCGAAGCGCACCGATACGGGAAGTTGCACGTCCATGAGAAGCGCAAGATTCGAAGTATCGTCGAGTTCGGTTTTATTCAACGGGGTGTCCATTGATGGACTCCTCCCTTCTCGGCCTTATATAGCCGGTAATCGCGAAAGCTTTGCGCGTTGAATCGATCTGAGCCTTCGCATACAACTTGCTTTTGCCTGCGACCTTGATGATGACCGGCGATTCCTGCCGTTGATCCAGCACAAGCGTGTCTCCGACCTGAAGCGAGAGCAAGGATTGCATCGGAAATGCAGTCTCCACGGTACTGATGCTCACATTGACGGGTATGGTCCGAAGTGAGTGGAGCAGCGTCGTATCCCGAATGACCTTCCTCGTGCTGTACTCCTCTTGATCGAAGATGTGAATAATCGGATCCAGCACCAGTGTTGGAATGGCGAGATGCAGCTTTTGCATCATCTCTCGCATGCGTACTTGAAACTGAAAATGGATAACCATTTCGTTGGGGGCGGTTATTTGCACCATGTGGGGATTGGTCTCCGTTGCTGTGACGGAGAATTCGATGGTGTATACCGGCTTCCAACTTTCACAGAGATTGTCCACAAGCAGCTTGAGGACTCCCTGAATGATCTTCTGCTCGATTTCAGTCATCGGCCTTGGAGTGCTCATTGGGCGGCCGACACCACCGAGTAAACGGTCAAGCATGGCGAAAGCCAGATTGGGACTGATCTCTAATGCAGCGAGGCCGTCCAATGGCTTTACCGAAATCGCGGCATAGCAAGTGGGATCGGAAATCGTATTTAGAAAATCGGTATAACTGAGTTGAACGATCTCTTGCAGAGAGACTTCGACGATCGTTCTCAAGTATGCGGAGATGGACGACGATACATTTCGCGCGAACCGGTCATGAATAAAGTGCAAAGACCGGATCTGGTTCTTCGTAATGCGATCGGGGCGCTTGAAGTTGTATCGCTGGATGTTTTTTTCAGCCATTGGATTTCTTGATGCAGTCGAGGACGTTAGCCCGCGCTGACAGCCCTTAAAGAACCCTCGATGTTCGGCATCACTTTGCCGAGTTTGCCGCGCAGCCGCAGCATGGCCTTCGTATGTAATTGAGAGACGCGTGACTCATTGACGCCAAGCAGCGAGCCTATTTCTTTCATCGTGAATTCTTCGTAGTAGTAGAGCGAGAGAACGAGTCGTTCCTTTTCGGGCAAATCTTCGATGGCCTCAATGAGAAGCCTCGTCAGTTCGCTTGTTTCAAACTTCATGTAGGGATCGTTGCTGCCATCGTCGGGATAGTAGTTCAAGTAACTATCGCTATCTTCGCCGTCGCTGAGATTCTCGAAAGAACCGATTGTCAGCCCATGCAACTGATCGACGAGCGCATAGAAGTCGTCCAGTTCGGCCCCCATGGCCTCTGAAACTTCTTCATCGCTAGCTGGACGTCCAAGCTTTTGGCTCAACTCGGCATACGTCCGTTCGAGATCACGGCTCTTCTTGCGAAGTGATCGCGGCGCCCAATCCAGATTGCGAAGACTATCCAGAATGGCTCCGCGGATTCGAACTTCCGCATAGGTTTTGAATTTGACGTTCCGCTCAGGTTCGAATTTATCGATGGCATCCAACAGGCCGATCACGCCGGCGTTGATAAGATCTTGCATTTCAATATTGCTTGGCAGCCGCGAAGCGATGCGATGCGCTATGTGTTTAATCAGGGGAAGTGCTTCATTGATGAGCGCATCTCGTTCCGCAGCCGTCATATTACGGTCTCCACGGGCAGGACATAGCGGGCCAAGTCGTCAGCGTTCGGAATCCACAAATCCTCCGGCACCCGCTGCCCATTAGTAACGTACGAAACAGGAATCTCATTACGCAGCAGATCTCCGGTGAGAGGACCCTTCGAATCGGTTTCGTCGAGCTTCGTGAAGATGACACTATTCGGCTTGAATCGTTGAAACCGAATGATGATTTTCGTGATGTCTTCGGAGCGTGTCGTTGCACTGATGACGAGATGGACCTTGGCGTTCGCCGCGGAAGTAACACTCTCCAATTTCGCCAGACGGGCTAAGTCAGAAGGGCTCGAACCCGGAGTATCGATAAGAATCAGATCACGATCATCGAGGCTCGCCACAAGGTCTTTCAGCGCAGCTACATCAGCACAGCCATAGGTTGGAATACCGAGTAACTCGCCAAACCGGCTTAGATGCTCCTGACCACCAATGCGAAACATATCGGTCGAAATCAAAGCCACTTTCTTTTTCATTCGAATGGAGGCGTGGCCGGCAATTTTCGCAATCGTTGTGGTTTTTCCGACGCCAGTCGAACCGACGAAGGCGGTGACCATGCGCGTCTTGGCCCGCAGTTCAGCCGGAGGTGCAATGATCAGTTCTTCCGCAATCAAGCGGCGCACGCGCTCGCGTAATTCACTCGGTGTGGGATTGCCGCGAGATGCGGTCGATACGAATTGATCGGCGAGGTCATGGTCCACGCCTTGTCCAACGAGTTCGGCGAAGACGCCGCCATTCAGTTCAGCTTTCCCGGGAATAACTTTGCTTAATGTGCGGAACGATTTCTTCAAGTCTGTTATTTCTTCGATCAGTGTCTCCATGCGTTGATCGCGCGCTGGAGCGAGGGCAGCGGCGGAAGGACGTTGGCCGTGTGAGCGACCCCCTGCCGCTTCGCGGCCGTCCCCCTTAGAAAGCGGGACAATAGCGTTGCCAAGCTTATTCTCCCCCTTTTTAAGGGGGAGAGCCGCCGCAGGCGGCAGGGGGTCGCTCACACCGCGCTGCTCTTCCACTGCCGCCGTAATTTCCCATGCGGCTCTCTTGAAGAGCCCGAACTTCGGGCGCACAGAAACAGAGCGTGTCCCCAAAATAAGCGCATCGCTTCCGAGATCGCGCTTAATATCCTCGAGACCTTCCTGTAACGATTCGTGTTGGTATGTCTTGACCTTCATTGACCTGCGACTCCAAGAGAGACGATCTGAACATTGGGCGGAATGTCATTCGGCGAAATGATGGCTAGCTGCGGTAAAAACCGTTCAATCAGCTTTCGGAGATGGAACCGCAGTCCGCTGGAACACAGCAGCGTCCACTGCGACGCCATACTCCTTTGGCACGCATCCGTGAGAACACGAATGAGCTGCTCGAACGTGTTTGCATCTAGTGCCAGATAAGTTCCCGAATCGCCTCGCACCACAGCGTGATTCAATTTGTCTTCCCAGTTCGGCGCCAGCGTAATCACGGACAACTCGCCTCGATCGTTGAGTAGTGTCTTCGTAATCGAACGATTCAGTGCTGCTCGCGTCACTTCTGTGAGGGTGACGTGGTCCTTCGTCTGTGCTCCGTAATCTGCAAGCGTTTCAAAAATGGTAACGAGGTCTCGAATCGACACCCTCTCGCGGAGCAAGTTTTGAAGAACTTTTTGGACTTCACCGATCGACAACGTTTTCGGAACCAATTCCTCAATTAGTTTCGGATGGGTTTCGCCGATGTAATCGATGAGGGCCTTCACTTCCTGGCGGCCGAGAAGCTCGTAAGCGTGGTTGCGTATCATTTCGGTCAGGTGCGTGGCCAAGACCGTGGCCGGATCAACGACTGTGTAATTCATCATCTGAGCGCGATCGCGGTTGTCTTTCGTAATCCAGAAGGCAGGCAAGCCGAACGTTGGTTCCTTCGTGGACGTGCCATCGATGAGTGCAGTCACACTACCCGGATTGATAGCCAGGAATTTGTCCGCCATCAATTCGCCGCGAGCGATCTCGATGCCCTTGAGCAGAATCGAATATTGATGAGGTGCAAGCTTGAGATTGTCTGTGATGTTGACAGGAGGCACGATGACGCCGAGATCTTGGGCAATTTGTTTACGAATAGACCGAATGCGATTGATGAAATCGCCACCGTGCTGAACATCGACGATGCCGATCAGGCCGTAACCAATTTCAATCGCAAGACTGTCGATCTTGAGGAACGCCGTCGCCTTCTCTGGAGTGGCGGCGTCTTTGGGATCTTTCTCGGCCGGCTTGCGCTCGCGTTCCTCTGCAGCTTTCGCTAGTGTGAAAGCGATAAATCCGAGGAGCGTGGCGAGAAAGAAGAAAGAGAACTTCGGAAATCCCGGAATGACGCCAAGACCCGCAACGATGCCGCTTCCGAAATACACCGGTTTCGGATTGGAGAAAAGCTGCGTCGAAACACTCTCCCCCATGCTCACATCGGACGCTGATCGCGTCGTGACGAGACCACCGGCGATCGAAATCAGCAGAGATGGGATAGCGGTGACGAGACCGTCACCGATCGTTAAAACAGTGAAAGTGGTGAGGGCCGTGACCACCGGCATTCCGAATTGAAATACACCGATGAACAAACCACCGATGATGTTGATCAGCGTGATGAGAATCGAAGCCATCGCATCGCGCTGCGTGAATCGAATGGCGCCATCCATGGCGCCGTAGAATTCGGCCTCCTTGCCGATCTCAGCCCGCCGTTCACGGGCCTCTTGTTGATCGATGATTCCAGCGTTGAGGTCCGCGTCAATCGCAAGCTGCTTGCCCGGCAACGCATCCAACGTAAACCGGGCCGTAACTTCCGAAATACGAACCGCGCCGTGGTTGATCACGACGTACTGGATCACGATCAGAACTAGAAAAATAACGATGCCGACCGCATAGTTTCCGCCCACCACGAACTGACCGAACGCGCGAATCACATCGCCGGCCGCCGACATTCCTTGGCTGCCGTTGAGCAGGATGAGTCGAGTAGATGCGATGTTTAGCGAGAGCCGGAACAAAGTGGTCAACAACAAAATCGATGGGAACGAGGAGAACTGGATGGGATTGAGCACATACACTGAGGACAGGAGGATCACTACAGATAGCGCAATATTCGCCGATATGAGGACATCGAGCGCAATCGTTGGGAGCGGCACAATGACCGCAATCAAGATGACAACAATCGCTATGGGCATTGCGGTCTGAGACTTCATGGCGCGTTCCTTTGTGCAACCTCACTGCCATCCGGCAACATTTGCCTACGCATACCTATTGGACACCCCTGCGAATCTTGTAAACGTATGCAAGCACTTCAGCTACAGCCTTATAGAGCTCCATTGGAATCTCTTGTTCGATATCCACCATGCGGTACAGAGCACGGGCTAAAGGCACGTTTTCGACGGTCGGGATGTCATGTTCCCGACCCAAAGTTTTGATCTTCTCGGCGATCCGGTCGCGACCCTTTGCAATCACACGGGGAGCGCTCATCGTCTCGGGCTTGAACTCGAGGGCTACGGCGTAGTGCGTCGGATTCGTGACAATGACGTCAGCATCCTTCACGCGCGCCATCATGCGGCGGCGGGCCGTATCGCGCTGGATAGACTTGATTTTCCCCTTGACAGTGGGATTGCCTTCCAGGGCCTTCATATCTTCTTTCACTTCGGCTTTCGTCTGCTTGATGCTCTCTTCAAAGCGCCAGCGTTGGATGAAGAAATCAGCTACCGCCATGATCGCAACCGGAATCGTGATGTAGATCACCATCCGGATCGTCAGCGAGCGCATGATCGAATTCGATGAATCGATTGAATGCACAGGCAGCGTGACGAGCTGCTCCCAAGAGGCCGACAAAAGCTTCCAAGCGATCAGAGAAACCACGCCGACCAGGAAAATCAACTTGAGCCACTGAATCCAGGAAAGCTGTATCTTGAGGCGAGAAAGACCTTGAATCGGATTCAGACGGTTCCAGTTGAGACTGGCCTTTTCAGACGCGAAGATCGGCAAGCCTTGAAGGAAATTTCCGGCAAGCGCTGCAGTCACCGCGGCAATGAATATAGGCGCTGCCGCTGCCAGAAAGTACATGCCTGCCTGACGGATTAACTCAGGATTATCGGCGATCGTCGCCTGTTGAAGCATGGTCGCCAAAAACAGACGAAACCCCGCTGGAGACTGGACACAGTAGAACGCCGTCGTGGCGCAGGCAACCAGCGTCATGACAGACGTGAGCTCCTGCGAGTAAGCAAACTGTCCCTGGTCCTTGGCTTTCTGTCTCCGCCTTCCGGTCGCTTTTTCTGTGCGTTCCTGTTGCGCCATTGCCGCCGTCTATCTCCGCAAGACCATCGTCTCGATGGCAGGGCCTATAACCCGCGGCATGAATGTTAATGACGCACCGAGAACAACGATACCGACCAACAGCTTCAGTGGCGCCGTCACAACCATGGTGTTGATTTGCGGTTGCATGCGGGCAATGAATCCGACCGTCGTCTCGAGAATGAAGGTTGCGACAAACACTGGCAGCGCAATCTTCCACCCGATGATGAAAATCTGCTGCGATGCCTCGATGAGCGAACCGAACCATTGGTTCATTGAGATCGACGTACCGACAGGGAATGCCTTATAGCTCTCCGCGAGGGCGCGAAAGATCGTGTGGTGCTGATTTGAAGCCAGGATCATGACGTAGCCCAGCATCGTGAAGTAGCCGGACATCACCGTGGATCGATTCTGGGTCTGTGGGTCGATGGTCTGAACGGCCGAAAATCCCAGGTGGAAACTGACGAGCTGTCCACCCATATGAAGGCCCGCAAAGGCGATCCGGATTCCCATCGTCAGCAATACACCGATCAGAAATTCCATCGGCAGAATGAGTCCGGGATTCGTGTAGGCGTTTGAATTGAACGGAACGATGACGGAAACTCCTGCCGCAATCGAAAATACCAGCATCACCCTTAAATATTTCGGCAAGCTCGGATCACCCCAAATCGGCGCTAACAAGAGCGTCGCGCCGACGCGAATACTGATGACGAGAACGTGAAGGATGTAGAGATAAGGGATCGCAATTGATAGCGGCTGTATCATCGGAGTCGCCTATCGCAAATACGTCTCGAATGACCCCAACAGCGTGTGCGTATAAGAAACCATCGTGGTCATCATCCAGGGGAAGACGATAAGAAAGACAACAAACGTCACAACGATGCGGGGGACGAAAGCCAGTGCTGTGTCATGAATGGAGGTGATGATCTGCAGAATGCTGATGATTACACCGACAACTAACCCCGCGGCTAACATAGGGGCGCTGACGAGTAGCACGGTCTCGAGTGTCTGTTTTGCGAGCCGGAGAATGACTTCTTCAGACATAGCTCTTCACCAACGACGAAATAACCAGGTTCCAACCGTCGACCATAATGAACAACAAAACCTTGAACGGCAGCGACACCATCACTGGAGGAAGTTGCATCATGCCCATGGACAACAAAACCGACGAAACCACCATGTCGATCACGAGAAAAGGAAGAAACAATACGAACCCAATTTGAAATGCGGTTTTGATTTCGGAAATCATGAAAGCAGGCATCACGGCTCGCATTGGCAGATCCGCCGGACTCTTGGGCTTAGGGCTACCGGACATCTCCACGAACAACTGCAGGTCCTTTTCTCGCGTGCTCTTCAACATGAACTGCTTTAAAGGCGCCACGCCTCGATCGAGCGCTTGAGATTGGTCGATTTCTCCCTTGGACCAAGGCTCGTACGCGCTGTTGTACATCGCTGTGAGCGTCGGGTTCATCACAAAGAACGAAAGAAACAGCGCGAGTCCAATCAGGATTTGGTTGGACGGAGCTTCCTGCGTGCCCAAGGCCTGCCGCAAAAAGTGAAACACGATGATGATCCGTGTAAATGACGACAACGAGATGATGATGGCCGGCAAAAACGTCAGCAGCGTGAGCAGAATCATGATCTGCACGGGCATCGTCATTTGCACTTGCCCGTTCGCGCCGGACATATCCACCTTCAGCGTTGCGGGCGCCGCCGGTGTTACAGCGAGAGCCATTGTGAGTACCCAGAAATTCATCTCGTTAACTTATCCAGAATCGAAATTGATTCCTTCGTCACACCGATTAGTAGTTCTTCGCCGCGGATCTGCACGACGACGAGCCGGCATCGATCACCCAAGTGAAGCTGCTCGATGACGGAAAGATCACGAGGCGTTGCCATCGAAGGCACGTATTTCTTGAGCAGTTGCAGCACGAGAATCAGCCCGCCCAGAATGAGAATGAGCGAACCGATAACCTGAAAGGCAATCACGAGATGATCGCCCCAGACTTTTGCACTTCGACAATTCTCACGCCTGATAGCTGGTCAGCGATGATCACTTCGCCGCGTGCAACAGGTACGCCGTTGATGCAAACATCGAATGTCTCACCCGCCGGCTTCTTCAATTCGATTATGGAATCGACTGAAAGCTTGATCAGATCGCGAACGCGAAGGCGCAGCCGGCCTACTTCGATAGCGATTTGCAAAGGAATGTCGTAGACGGGCGCTAGTTCTCTCAACAAATGTTCGGTCCGGACCGCGATAGCATCCTGCTTTTCACTCATAGCTGAATCACGAACTCCGTAAACATGACGTCGACGAGTCTCGATTCCTGAAAGTAGATTCCGATCTTCTGTTGGATCTCTTGGCGAAGCTTGTTCTTGCCGTCTTGGTTGATTAGCTCTTGCGATGTTTTCGCCGTTAGGCTCTGAAGGATCACATCGCGGACCTTCAACTGGAGCGGTTGATTTTCGGAGAGTTCTTTGGCCTTGCTTTTGTCGTCCACCATCAAGCTGATCTTGATTCTCAAGTACCGGGCCGCATCCTGATCGGCAAGATTCACTACAAATGGCTCGAGCGGAAGGACGGCGCTTTTTTCCAACATCTCCGCGATCTTCTTCTGCTGCTCTCTCGCGGATTCTGTTTTTTCGTCGGGCTTTGCTTGAGGTGTTGCGTTGTTCATCGCCCGCTTCATCAGCATGAACGAAACAACTCCACCACCGGCGCTCGAGGCGACCGCAAGTAGGACAATGAGGAGAATTTTGAGGATGCTTCCGCTTTTTGGAGGTTTTACTGGTTCTTCAGCAACTAGTTGTTCTTCGGGCACGTTTCGGCCTCCTTGCCTTTCGAGCTACAAGGAAAGCACGCCCCGTGCCGCCGGTTGGGGCCGGATCGGAAGGACTTAGGTCGCAAAGCCGTCAAACTGTTGACGGTGCTGGTCACCACAGAGGCACAGAAGTGGTGCGCAATCTCTGTGTCTCTTGTGGTTTAAACCGAAATCGTTATCCCAACAAGTGCTCGGTCATTTCTCGGATGAGTTGCCGGATCTCGAGCGCCTTTTCTTCGATGACCTTGGTGCGCTCGAGGACTTTCGGTGACAATCTTTCAATTTGCATTAGCTCGGCATTCGCCAACACGATGCCAACACGATTGTTTAAATCATGCACCCACTTTCTGACTTTGTCCTCGTCCATAGCGGGACAATTTAAGCCCCGCTATGGATTCCGTCAACACTACTGCCGCAGATTCATCGTTTCTTGCATGATTTGATCTGTGACCGTGATCATTCGCGCATTGGCTTGGTAGGCGCGTTGATATGTGATGATCTTCGTCAGCTCGGCTGCAAGATCGACGTTCGACTGTTCGAGGGAAGAGCTCAACAGTTGTCCGCGGCCGCCCTGGCCAGGAACGCCGATCGAGCTGTCACCTGCAGCGATCGAGTCCGAATAGAGACCCCCGCCTTGAGAAACGAGACCGGCTTCATTTAGGAAGTGAGCCAGGACGATTTGAGCGATCTGCGCTGTCCGGCCATTGCTGTAGACGGCGGTTATTATTCCATCCGTGCCAATCGACAAATTGCTCAGCGAGCCGGCAGGAGCTCCGTCGTGCGTGCCGGCCGTAACTTCGCTGGGGCTGGCAAATCCACTGATGTCTGGTGTTCCCGCGGCGGATAGCAGTTTCCACGTGAAGCCGGCATTGAGCTTTCCACCATCAGCCATTGACGGCAGCGTCACGCCGGTACCGGGAAAAGTGATATCGGCAAGAGCGGGCGGCGTTGCAGGATCAGCGCCGATCCAGGCCGATGTCAACTTGCCGGAGGGATCAAATAGCAGCCCGCCAGCGGTTGGAGCGCCGGCCGGGGCCACAGCACCCGTAATCAGACTGAATTTCTGGGTGTCGGTTGCGGGAACTCCCGCGATTTCGTTATTCGGAATGGTGAGATCAAAGTGCCACTTCGTTGTAGGCGTTGCACCACCGGTAATTTGTTTTTGTAGTGTTAGGGTCGCGATATGGGTATTGCCAAGTGTGTCGTAGACCTGAATTGGAGTACTGAATTGTGCGCCGTCAGCGGCGTTTGCATCGAGATTCATTGCGAGTTCGTACATCGTCGTCGGTAAGGGGTTGTCGACACCTGTCGGTATCTTTATCGAACCAAGTCCAAGAGTGGTATCAATTTTTCCCGTTGCGGGGTTGCGTTGATAGCCCTGAAATCGTGCGCCACTGTCCGATACGACGTATCCGTTCGCATCGAGATGCATGTTGCCAGCGCGCGTGTAAAACTGACCATTGTCGTTCTTGACCACCAAGAAGCCTTTTCCTTCAATGGCCACATCGAGAGGGTTGTTGGTGGTCTGTATTGTTCCCTGGCTCATGGTCTGCCGCACGGATCCCACTTGCGTACCCAAGCCAATCGACATTAGAGTCCCGGACTCCGGCGTACCAGGCGTTGCGAATGTTTGACCCAGCACATCGATGAACGAAATGCTCGATGATTTGAAACCCACCGAATTCAAGTTCGCCAGGTTGTTGCCTACTACGTTCAAGCCCTGACTGTTTGTTGATAATCCCGATAATGCAGTCGAAAAAGTAGTTAAACCCATAATTCTCCTTACACTCCTTCAAATGGATTCGATGATTTCGTTGTTGACGATGTTGTAGGTGTTGTCGAAGTGGTCGACGGTGTCGATGGTGTCGACGCTTTTACAAGGCTGTCCAAGTCGGTTCGGATATTGATGAGCTGTTCGAGGCTGCTGAATTGTGCCAGTTGAGTGACGAACTCCGTGCCATCTTTCGGATCGAGTGGATTCTGTCCTTGGAGTTGGGCGACAAGCAGTCTCAGAAACTGCGTCTTTTGTGTTTCGCCTGCGTTCTGCGGTGTCAACGAAGAACTGGTTGTAAGAGCGGGCGGAAGGGTCGTACCAAGCGTCGTCGTAGAGCTATCCATTAACGGGCCTCCTTCATTCGGCGCACCTTATCGATCGGTGACTTCCGAGAAACTTCTACATTCGATATTTCAATGTTCTCTCGCCTCATGGCATGAACGAGCGATTCAACCGAGGACTCGAGCGACCGATGCAGCGTCTCAGTTCCTGCTCCGAAGTGCAGACTTATACCGCCACCGCGATCTTCGATTCGAATCAGAACTTGAGAATCAGCGTCGCCGACCTCCATCGCAACGGTTCGCACAATTTGAAGCTTGGGGATGTCCGGAATTTCGACGAATTGCGCGGGGCGTGGCTCTTCGATGTTGTCGCGCCCACGCTGCGGATCTGCAAATTGGACCATCGAGCCTGCTGCAGTAGCATCGTTTGGAGCTGCCACTCGAGTTTCATTCTTGACGCGATCCTGGGACTTGAACTCGACAACAACTTTCGGGATGGGAATCACGCGGGATGGCAATACGGTCTGCCGAATATTGGCGATCGCATCTGATGTGATAAGGGCCTGCTTTGCCTGCTCCGGCGGCTCCAGCTCGGCGGCCCTCGGTGTTTCACCGTGTGTGGTGAGCTCGGGCTGCTTTACCTCGTCAACCGTTGCATGCGGGCTGAGAGCAGCAACTCCGGGCTCGGACGGGGATTCCAAAGGCTTGGGGCAAACGTTTGTCACGCACTCAATTAACGGCTGCGGATCGACCGTCGTCAGCGCAGGGGGGGCGGGCGGCGCCGCAGCCACGGGGAGCTTAGGCGCTTGTTCCGGCACACTCACTTCCGCGACCACTGCCTCTGTAGGCGCTTTCTCCAGCTGCACCTCAGCCGGTTTAACGATTTCTGGTTGAACTGTGATCTCACGGGGTGGCAATACAGTTTGCCGAATATTGGCGATTGCATCTGAGGTGATGACGTATGGCTTTGCCGGCTCCGGTGGCGCCGACACTGCTTCCGGGGCAGCGACTAAGGGCTCGGACGGGGATTCCAAAGGCTTGGGGCTGACGTTTGTCAGGTGCTCAACAAACGGCAGCGGATCGCCCGAAGTCAGCGCGTCAGGGGCTGGTATCTCGACTTCCACAGGCGGCTCGGACGGGGATTCCAAAGGCTTGGGGCTGACGTTTGTAAGGCGCTCAACGAACGGCAGCGGATCGCCCGAAGTCAGGGCATCCGGGGCGGGTATCTCGACATCCTGGGGCAGCTGGGGACCTTGTTCCATCTTCACTTGAGCGACCACTGCTTGCGGAGACGCTTTGGCCGGCTGGATTTCATTAGGCTTCACCACTTGTTGTTGGATCGTGATCTCGAATTTTTTGAGGTCTTGAAGGAACTCAGGGGCAACAAGTGCGGCGATCTCAGACGGAATATTCAGGGGAGGCAACTTCTGTGCTGGATTAGCAGGGGTCGCTGGGATGGCTGCGCCATCAGGCAATTGCTGCGCAGCATCCAAAGCCGGCACAGAAGTGGTCGGGGCCTCAAGAACCGCTCCGCCTAGCTTAGGAGGGGGGGCCGGCTGCTGCTCTGAAGTCGCCGGGAACGCAGGCTGTTCTTGAAATGATCCCACCAGTTCAGTGAGCAGGGCACTAAAGTCCAGTTCAAACGGTGCCGAAGAATTAGTCGATACCGTGGTAGCAGGCTGCAATAGTGGATTCAGAGCAAGAAGATCGATCAAGTTCAGATAAACCTCGTGTCACTTCTCTAATCGCGTTCTGACATAGCGCGCAATCGAAGCATCATCCTGCGACTTCTGCTGCGCTGTGTCGTCTTCGCGCTCCCATTGATGCAATCGGCGTTCCTGGAGTCTCGCAGCGACCTTTTGCTCCCGCTTGGCCTCGGTCCACTCACTACGCCGTTGTTCGAGGTTACCTGTTGCTATTTCAAGAGATTGTTGGATCAGCTTGCGCTGCTGTTGGAGGGCCCGAATATACCTTTCGCCGTTCTGAACATCCTGCCCTGTAGCGGTCTGTAGATAGGCAATTCCTGCCGCAGTATCCCGAATGTTCCCCGCCGTTTCGGTGTCTGCCGTTTCGAGACGGCGGACCTCGCCTTCAGCTTGCTTGACGCCTGCCTCAGCAACAGACACGTAGGCATCACGAATTTGGACCAATCGCCCTAAGCGCTTTAGATTTGCCTTCAGTCCGTTCTTCATCGCAATTGGGCCAATTGAATGAGTTGCTGATGTGAGGAAACGAGCTCTGAAGGTTCTTCGGCACGTTGCCGTAAGAACGCGTTGATCGCATCGACCCGATCGACGGCCGCGTCGATCCTTGAATTCGAACCTCGCTTATATGCACCAATGTTGATGAGATCCTCGGCTTTCTTGTAGGTCGCGAGCAGATCGCGGATTTCGTACGAGGCCTTTCTCACGTCCTCACCGACTAGATGCGACATCAACCGGCTCACACTATTCAATACATCGACACACGGATAATGACCCCGCGAAGCCAGTTCCCTATCGAGAACCACGTGACCATCGAGGATCGCGCGGACCGAATCAGCGATCGGATCATTCATGTCGTCGCCTTCCACCAAAACCGTATAGAACGCGGTGATGCTGCCTCTGGGAAATTTCCCGGAGCGCTCGAGCAATTTCGGCAGCAAGGAAAACACTGAAGGCGTGTAACCCTTCGACGATGGCGGCTCACCGGCAGCAAGTCCGACCTCGCGCTGCGCCATTGCGAACCGCGTGACTGAATCCATCATCAACATGACGTTGTATCCGCGATCACGAAAATACTCTGCTGTAGCGGTTGCCGCGAACGCAGCGCGGATGCGCACCAGCGCGGGCTGGTCCGACGTAGAAACGATCACGATTGATCGCTTCAGCCCTTCTTCACCAAGGTCGTTCTCGATGAATTCGCGCACTTCGCGGCCGCGTTCGCCAATTAGTGCGATGACGTTGATGTCCGCGTTGGTGTAACGCGCAATCATGCCGAGCAGCGTGCTTTTGCCGACACCACTCCCGCCGAAAATGCCCACCCGCTGGCCAAGGCCGGTAGCGAGCAAGCCATCGATCACGCGTACACCTGTTTGGAGAGGCTCGCGTATGGGATCTCTCGAAAGTGGGTTCGCAGGCTCAGCGTAGAGATCTTGCTTGTGTAGCTCGACAGGCAGCGATTGGCCGTCAATGGCGCGGCCAAGACCGTCCAGCACTCGGCCTCGAAGTTGTTCACTCATACCGATGCTCGCGGTTCGCCCTGACGCTTGCAAGATGTCGCCCTGTCGCACACCGTCGATTTTTCCGAGAGGCATCGCAATCACTTTCCCTTCGGTGAATCCGACGATTTCCACCGGCACGCGGCGGTTTTGGTTTTGCAGCCAACACACGCAACCCATCGTCACGTTTGGACCACGCGATTCGATCGTGTTGCCCACAACTTTCTCAACGATGCCGAACTCGGTAAGGGGATTGGCCTTCGCCAGACGACTATAGAAGCGGGCACAGTCAAGCATCCCGTCCTACTCCTCCAGCAGTGCTCTGCCGATGGCATCAACCTGGCTCGATAAACGCCCATCCAGATGCGTTTGGCCAGTTTCAATGATGAAGTCCCCCCGATCGAGCGCGGGATCCTCGCTCACAGTGAGAGCGGGATTCATGTTTCCGATGGCGGCACGCACTCTTTCAAAGTCAAGACGACTGATTCGCAAAATAATGGATTGATGACCTGAGAGCCGTTTCAACGCAACTGTAGCGAGGGCGGTCAGAAGGTCTGGATCCAACGCCAACTCGCGCTGCACGATCTTGCGTGCGATTTCCAGCGCCAATCGGACCGTGTGTTCTTCCATCGACTCCGCCATCCGCTTATGGGAGACGGCCAACTCCGCAAGACTTTTCTCATAGCGTTTGCAGATGGTTTCTATCATCGCCTCACCCATCTGCTTGCCGATGCGTTCGCCTTCCGCGTAACCCTGCTCGAAGGCCTGCTTCTCCACGTCCATGATGTGGTCTTCCGACATGCCACTCATGCCGCTTCCGCCAGGACTGACCTTCAATTTCTGGAGACGGCTATCGCCGCGGATAATCCTAGACGACATACTCATCGCCCGCGCTTGGGCCGAGATTGATAATTCCTTCTTCCTCGAGCTTCCTCACGATTTCAACGATCCGCTGCTGGGAGCTATGCACATCTTTGATCTTTACGGGACCCATGATGTCCATTTCTTCTTTCATCATTTCCACGGCCCGGCCCGACATATTTCGGAAAAATTGATTCTGTTGAGTGTCGGTAGCGCCCTTGAGTGCCTGAGCGATCGTCTTCTTGTCGATGCGCTGGAGGATTTCGCGAATCGCCTGATCATCGAGAATCGTGATGTCATCGAAGACAAACATCAGCTCTCGTATGGAGTTCGCGACTTCCGGTTTGTCTGCATCGATTTTCTCCAACACAGCTCGGCTGCGCCGTCGATCCATCTTGTTGAGGAGCTCGGCGACTGCACGAATTCCACCGTACGCCTGGTCGTGCGCATATGTTCCAACCGGCTTCAGTTTCTCCTCGAGAACGGTTGAAATGCCTTTGATAATGTCCGGTGAAATCGTTTCCAAACTGGACATTCGCACAGCAACGTCGGCTTGAATATCTTCCGGCAGCGATTCCAGCAATACCGCCGAGCTGTTGGGACCAAGATGCGCGAGTATCAGAGCAATCGTTTGAGGATGTTCGTTCTGGATGAACTGCGACAACTGGACTGGATTCAGGCGGTCGAGAGCCTCAAAGACGTTCGAGGGGACATAGGTCGAAGAGAGGCGGTCCAAAATGCGCCGTGCCTGGCCGGGACCAAGCGTCCGAAGAATAACTTTCTTCGCGTAGTCAGCGCCTCCTTCAGAAATAAAGCGATTCGCTACAAGTAAACCGTAAAGTTCTTCAGCAGCCTTTTCAGCTTCCTCGGCTGGAATCGGCCCTACATTGGAAATCTCTCGCGAGATGGCTTCGATTTCGGTTTCGTTAAGATGTTTCAGGACCTCGGAAGCCGTTTCCTCACCGATTAGAACGAACAATGTTGCCGCCATCTTGACATCGCCGGTCTTCATTTGGTCCTCTCATCGCTGAGCCACAAACGGACGAGCCGGGCAACCGTCTCGGGATCCGACTGCGCATGCTCGACAACACGCTTACGAATCATTTCAATTTTGGATGGACTGGCCACTGGTGCGTATTCATTCAGCACCGCCTCAGCAGCCTGTTGAGCAGGTGTCCCGTGCAGTTGGGCTTCAAGCTGCTTCACCGTCAGTGGTGTTTGAATCCCTCCAGGTAAGCGCGCGATCGCGCGCGATGGTCCGACAGCTCCGGCCGACCAATTCGTTAGGACGCTTTTCTGAACCGGCCGCAGGAAGAGCAGGTAGAGAATGATAAAGACGACCGGGATGCTAAGGTATCCCAATCCAGTCACAATGAACTGCCCCGTTTTTTCGGAAAAGGTTGGTTTTTCGACCAACTCCGTCTCTCCTTCGAAGGATACGTTCTCTACCGTGAGTTGATCGCCGCGGGTTGGATTGAAACCAATTGCGGCTGATACCAGGTCCTTGTACTTCTTCATCTCATCCGCATTGCGTTGCTCTTGAGATGTTTGTGGCTTTCCATCCTGGCCTGTCGTCACTTTCGTGTGATTGTCGATGACCACAGCAACCGAAAGCCGATCTACTTTCCCTACCGGATTCACAACGTGCCGCACGGCTTTGCTGACTTCGTAATTGACGGTTTCGCTTTGCTTCGTTCGTGTGTCGGAAATCGCCACAGGAGTAGTCTGGTCAACAGGGGCAGGCGGTGTGACCGCCGCAGGATTCGCAGGGTTCGACGATGGCGTGCCCCGCGGCCCAGGAATTCCGCCGACTTTTTCAGTCTTGGGTTGCCATTCCTCTTGCTTGTTTTGGCTTCGAACAACGCTCCCTTGCGGGTCGTATTGCTCGACGGTTTCTTCGACTTGCTGGAAGTTCATCACAACCGAAACCTGCGGTCGAACTTTGCCCGAGCCAACAGCCGGTTCCAAAATTTGAACGATTTTGTTTGTGAGTTCAGTCTCGAGTCTCTGCCGGACATCCAACTGCTGAGCCGATAGTCCGCTGTCGCCGCTTTCATTGCGGGAAAGAATCTTGCCGCGATAATCAATCAAAACCACTTTCTCTGGCGTAAGACCTTTAACGGAACTGGCCACGACATTCACGATTCCTTGCGCAGCCGCGGCCGACAAAGGCCGGCCGCTTTTTAATTTGAGAATGACCGACGCTTTTGTCTGCTCGTCAGGAGTCTGGAATAACGATTCCTTTGCGAGAACCAAATGCACTCGCGCAGCTTCGACCTCAGCAAGAGTCATGATGCTTCGGGCAAGCTCGCCTTCAAGCGCTCGCTGATAATTCACTTGCTCTTGGAAATTAGTGAGTCCGAAATTCGTCCGATCGAAAATTTCGAATCCGATTCGGCCGCTTTCCGGCAGACCTTGACTTGCCAGCTGGATGCGAGCTTCTGCGACCTTATCCGAAGCGACTTTGATGGTACGTCCGTCGATTTCGAGTTCATACGGCACCTTCAGGCTTTGCAACTTCTGGACGATGCCCTGCGCTTCTTGCGGGTCGAGATCGGCATAGAGCGTTTGATACTCCACCTGACCCATGAAATGGACAAGCGTCCAAAGCAGAACCAGAACGACTCCGCCGGAGCCAGCGAGGGCGAGCTTCTGCTGTAACGTATACCGTTTAAGAAACTGCTTAGCTTGGTCGAGCGAATTTGGACCGGCCATGAAGTATCACTACACCTGAGATTTCATTATTTCTTGATACGCCTGCACGATCTTGTTTCGGACTTGCATCATCATCTGGAACGAGAGGTCGGCTTTTTCCAAAGCGATCATGACGGAATGCAAATCCGATTCGTTGCTTAGGAATTTCTGTAGTTCACCTTGTGAACTGTTTTCGACATCGTTGACCTGCTGGATTGCTTCATCGAGCAGCTTTCCGAACGCGGCTCCGCCCGACTGCTGCTTTGACGCAGGCTGCGACGGCATCATACGAGGAAGGTCGTTATAGACTCTGAAGTCGCCCATCGTTATCTACCGATTTCCAAAGTGCGGTTGATCATCGCCTTCACAATCGCGATCGCAGAGAGATTGGCTTCATAGCTTCGAGAGGCTTCTATTAAATTGGCCATCTCATCCAGTGCATTCACGTTCGGATAAGAAACGTAGCCCTCCGCATCGGCGTCAGGATGCGCTGGTTCATACCTTCGATCGAACGGTCTCGGATCCTCGACGAGCTGAGAAACCTCGACGCCTTCGATGTCATTGTTCATTGCCGCTCCAAGCGATTGCTTGAAGGAGGATGTCGTCTGGAATACAACGTCTTTTCGGCGATAGGGACCGCCTTCTTCTGTCCTCGTGGTTTGTGAATTTGCGAGATTGGATGATGAGACCTCGACGCGCTGTCGCTGCGCCGTCAAACCTGTCGCGTTAACATCTAATGCGGTAATGAGATTCATTATTAGACCTTGCCTCCATCGGTTATTGCGGAGCGAAGGGTTCGGATCTTTTGATTCAGGTACTGAACGAGCGTAATGTACTGAAGACCGTTCTTGGTGATTTCGGTAAGCTCCCGCTCGATATCAACGTTGTTCCCGTTCGCCTTTTCTTTCGTTCCAACTTCAAATACCCGGGCGCTCGAAGTGTCATGTACTGGAGCGATGTGTTTCGGCGATGTTGTAGTCATCTGAAATGATGCGAGCTCTTTTTGAAAACTGTAGTCCTTGGCTTTGTATCCGGGTGTATCCAGATTCGTTACGTTAGATGACAAGGCCTGTTGTCGTTTGGAGGCCCAGGAAAGAAGGTCCTCTAGTACGGGAAAGTTGCGGTCGTCGCTGGGTAAGATCATACGGTTGCCGCCTCCTCAACGCGATAATCACGAAGTTTGTTACGCAGGGTGCGAAGTGAAATGCCGAGCAGTCTCGCAGCATGTGTCCGGTTCCCATTCGTTTGTTCGAGCGTCGTCATGATCAGCTTCCGCTCCATTTCTCCAACGGACTGTCCGGCTTGAAGGCCGGTTGTTTGGAGCGGCTCGACGGTCTGGTCAAAAAGATCCCCGGGCGTAATCTTCAATCGGCCCCGCAAAGCAAATGCGCGATGGACCATGTTTTCAAGTTCACGAACATTTCCGGGCCAGCCATATCGCTCGAGCAATTGGATAGTTTCGGAGTCCGGCGCGGCGTCGGCGTCGCCGTACTTCTTGGCAAAATGTTGTGTGAGTCCCGCAATGTCGTCTTTGCGATCGCGAAGGGCAGGAATTCGCAGTGGAACAACATTCAATCGAAAATAAAGATCTTCGCGAAATTGACCTCGTGCAATGAGCTTCCGCAGATCTTTGTTCGTCGTCGCGATAACGCGAACTTTGATCGAAATGGGTCGCTTGCCTCCAACGCGATCGACTTCTTGTTCTTGAAGGACGCGCAACAGCTTCGCCTGAAGCAGCGGCGCCATTTCGCCGATCTCGTCGAGAAGAATAGTTCCGTTCTGCGCAAGCTCGAATTTGCCGGGTTTGAAGGTGTTGGCTCCTGTGAATGCGCCTTTCTCGTAACCAAAGAGTTCCGATTCGAGCAGATTCTCAGGAAGAGCCGCACAGTTCACCGCGACGAATGGGCCATTGTGATTCGCGCTTTTTCTATGAATCCACCGAGCGAGTAGTTCTTTGCCCGTACCACTTTCAGCTTGAATGAGAATGGTCGCTTGAGTTTTCGCAGCTTGAGCGGTTTGATCCAGCAGCGAAAGCATCGAGGCATTCTGAGTGACGATATCGGTCTCTGTCGTGGCGTTTTGTGAGCGGCCCGGACGGTCGGATAGGTATTTGTTGAGGATCTCGTCCAAGGCCTGATGCGAAAACGGCTTCACGAGGAAGTCATTTGCTCCAGCCTTCATCGCCTCGACAGCGGTTTGAACTGTGCCAAACGCTGTTAACAGAATGACGGGAATCGTTGAAGACATGCGCCGCACATGGTTGAGGAGTTCAACGCCATCCATGCCAGGCATCTTCAAATCCGTGATGACGGCGTGGATGGGTGCGGACGAGTTGGTTATTTTCGAAACTGCATCGATTCCGTTCGACGCCGTCTCGACTGTGTGGCCCTTGTGGCGCAGCGCGGCCTCGAGGGCAGATAACATTTGAATATCATCATCGACAACTAACAAGCGGCTCACGCACAACCTCCATGTTGTGTGGAATCGAAATTGAAAATCGGGTTCCTGTTGCTCCGCGGGCGGAGCTGACGGCGATCGTTCCTTGGTGACTCTCGACAATCCTCTTCACGATTGGAAGTCCAAGACCGGAGCCTTCGCGACTGGCGCAAAACATCGGGTCGAAAATACGAGCCATCCTGTCTTTTTTAATTCCTGGCCCCGTATCTTCGACCTCGATTAAGAGGTCACCTCGTGTGAGTCGCCCCTTCAGGCTGATGGCCCCGTCCGTGGGAGTCTCGCGAAGCGCATTCAGTACAAGGTTCAGCAACATCCTGTGCAGCAGCTCATAATCGGCACGCACAAAGCAATCGGGTTCGCACTCCGTTGCGAGTCGAACTTGCTTTTGCTGTGCGATCGGCTGAAGAAACGCCCGCACTCCCTCCAGTAATCTATCGACCGACATCAGAGTCGGCTTGGGTGCGATCGCTTTACCGAATTGCAAAACGTTGGTGACCGAATGATTCAACAACCGAACGCTTCGCACGATCTGTTCAGCGTACTCACCCTCCATCATCGAGGCGTAAAGCTCGATACTTCCGAGCGGATTCCTTATTTCATGCGCCAACTCCATCGCCATTTCACCCATCGCAGCAAGCCGTTCCAGACGTATGCGCCCCTCCCGCTCCCGCTCCAATTCTGCCGTCAGAGATTGCACTCGTCCTTGGAGTTCGCGGTAGGAGCGCTCTAGCGTTTCTGAAGCCGATTGGAACCTGGAAATGAGGTCTTCGAGGCTGATGGTTTCGGCGCTCACGGTCCCGATAGAGGCAGTCGGAATGCCACGGGGAGGTTCCTAGGCAAACCAGCGACTTAAGGCAATTATTGCCCAGGTAGTAGGTGATTGCTGTCGACACTTTGACCCCATAAACTGGCCTTTTAGCCAATTTTTTGGACTGTCTGGATGTCGGCACTCTGTCAAAAATCCAACGATGTCAATGTTTTGGACTATACCTCCGTCTTGGCAACAAGGCTGCTTAACAGCGCCTCGATTTTTTCAAGGCGCGACTCGATCGTGGCGGATTTCTCGGTGACGAGGGCGAGTTTTGAAGACAGTCGCTTATTGTCATCGATAAGAAGGAGATACTCCATCATCTTATTCGCCAGGATTTCGATTTCGGCAAGTTTGAAGGGTTTGGTCAGATAGTCGAAGGCACCGCTCCGAATGGTTTCGATGGCCGTGCCGATGGAAGAATAGCCGGTCATTACGACGACACAGCTCAGTGGATTGAGCTGCTTAGCGACCCTGAGGACCTCCATCCCATCGGGACCGGGAGGCATCACCAGGTCGGTAAAGATGATGTCGAATGCGTGCTTTCTAGATTGAAGCAAATTGATTGCTTCGCCGCCGTTGCGAGCTGAGGAAACGATGAAATTACGGGTCTCGAGGTACTCGCAGAGTGTCAACCTCAAGTCACCGTCATCATCGACGATGAGGATGCGAGGTTTGCCTGAAAACACTTCTCCGATTTGGACCATGTCGGTCCTATCGGCAAGTTTCTTGAAAACTTTAGATTTAAAAGGTACAATTGGGTCGATTTTTACGCAGGAGGCGCTTAATGGATCCCAGCAAAGAACAGATTCTGGTTGTCGATGACGAAGAGGAGCTTCGTAGTGCTATTGTCGACATTTTGACTCTCGAAGGTTTTGACGTCGATCAGGCAGTTTCCGCCGAAGAAGCCTGCGAGAAACTCTCCCACACGGCTTACGACGTCCTCATTACCGATCACAACTTACCAGGGCAGACGGGCGTGGAGTTGTTGGAGGAGTCACTTGTCCGATATCCCGAAATCATCGGCATTATCATCACGGGATTCGGAACAATTGAAACGGCTGTGAACGCCATCAAGAAAGGCGCCTATAACTATCTGGCGAAACCATTCAAGGTCGTCGAGCTGCCCATCATGGTTCGCCGCGGTCTTCACGAACGCCAATTGCGTTTCGAAAACCAATACCTTCGCAAACAGCTCGACGAGAAATACGGCTTCCACAACATCATCGGCACGGGCCGCGCAATGAAGCGCACGTTTGAATTAGTCGACACCATCTCTGCCCTGAGCAGCACCGTTCTCATTCAAGGCGAAACAGGAACGGGCAAGGAACTCATCGCGAAGGCGATCCATTTCAACAGCCCTCGCAAGGATCAGAAGCTGGTCAGCATCAATTGCGGCGCCATTCCTGAGAATCTCCTCGAATCGGAATTGTTCGGACACGTGAAGGGTGCGTTTACAGGCGCAGTGCAAACTCGCATAGGCCGATTCGAACAAGCGAATGGCGGAACAATTTTCTTGGATGAAATCGGAAACATGCCTGCAACGCTGCAAGTGAAGTTGCTGCGCGTTCTGCAGGAGCGTGAATTCGAGCGTGTCGGTGGAAACAGTACTGTGAAGGTGGATGTGCGGATTATCGCCGCCACTAGCTCAAACCTTGAACAGATGGTGAAAGACGCCACGTTCCGCGAAGATCTGTACTATCGGTTGAACGTAATTCCGATCAATCTGCCACCGCTGCGCGAACGTCGTGAGGACATTCCATTGCTCGTGCAGAGGTTCATTGAGCATTTCTGTGAAACACACAAGTTGGATCTGAAGACTGTTTCGCCGCAAGTCATGAAGGCATTGATGGCATTCGAATGGCCGGGGAATGTGCGACAGTTGGAAAACATAGTTGAACGGATGGTGGCCCTCACCGGTAAGCGCACCGCAATTCTGCCAACGGATCTGCCCGGTGAAATCCAGAACCGCGACTCGATGAATTTTGTACCGCTGATTGAGATACCAGAGGAAGGCATCAACTTCCAGAATGTCGTCACGGACATGGAGCGCGAGCTAATTCTTCAGAGCCTTCGGAAGACTAACGGCAATAAGAAGCTCGCCGCAAAACTGCTGAACCTCAAGCGCACCACTCTTATCGAGAAAATCAAACGGATTGGGCTCGGCGAGAAAGCTACAGCTTCGGCGTAGGCGTTAATGGTGATGATCGTCTGGAGCATCGCCGCTCGACGCTTGAGGGGTTAACGGCCGCAATTGGTCTTCGTTTGGTTTAAGTAGGCTGCCGATAAGAGTCGCTATAACAAGGAAACCTGCCGCCATCAACGCTTCTTGCATAACCGGATTCTACAAGCGCGCATCTGGAAGCTGCGCGCTTGTCGACCAACAAAAAGACGGGCGATTACTTTATCAATTAGAACTTTTGGCCTTCGCCTCGTTCACGTAATATCCCATTCGATGCCGAATCTGCGAACCAGCCCTTTTGACCTTCACGTCAACTTGCCGCCAAACATTCTTATCCGGGAGCGAAGTGGGGTAGTAACTTAGCGTGTATTGCTGATGAAGTTCCTCGAGCAAAACTGTAGCAAGCGTTGTCAGCGCGTAGTTGCGGCCGGTGAACATGCGGAAAAAACGGCCCCCGCTGATGCTTGTCAGTTTTCCAAGCATGTAATGATAAATGTGGTATCGCGTTCTTCTGAGAACGAGAGGATCGTCGTCATCATCATCGATTCCGATCGCGTAGACGAGCACTTCTGATCGCTTCAAAATATCTTCGACCTGCATCGAATTGATATGGCTTTTCGTATCGAAGCCATCGGTGACCATGATGAGGATCTTCTTTTTTTTTTTCGCCGTCTTCATACCTTCCATTGACAACTGAATCCCTTACTAGTCGGCGGTCTCCCCCCCGGGGTTTTTTTTTT
>JACXTT010001364.1_pt1 | contig 40670 bp, 40 predicted proteins | sample 9270951 | NCBI WGS metagenome assembly JACXTT01 (sample SAMN15532306, study PRJNA645909) | rock metagenome | isolation source: weathered quartz diorite | place: Puerto Rico | collected 2017-06-21
TGCTCCGGGGACGTCTTAGCTGTGGCTGACCCAGGTCGGACCCGGATCTTTCACAGAAGGAAGATGCTATCGAGAGAGGCCTTCTTGGTCAAGGCGGAATTTCGAGACTCAGGCCCCCACAAGGCGCCGGAGCTCCTGGACCACCCGCTGGGCGCCCAGACCGTCGATGAGCTTCATGCCGTCGCGCACCTGCTCCTGGCGTTTGTCCTGGCCTTCGGGCCCCAGCCACTGCACCAGGGCCTCGCCGACGATGCCCACTTCGGCCTCAGGCCCATGGCCGAGATCGAAACAGCCGCCGGCCATGGCGACATCCCCGAGAATGCCCTTTTGGCGGTCATTCTGGCCCCAGGCGGCCACGGGCACGCCCATACAGAGGCTTTCGGCCAAGGTCACACCCAGGGCGCACCAGATAGCATCGAAATCCACGATGCGTCGGGTGAGGTTGGGCAGGGCCGGAAGCACGGAACAACCGGGAAAGAGATCGCCCTGGATGCCGCCAGGCGCGAGGATGAGGCAGGTGCCGCGCCAGCGATCCTCAGCGACGAGGCCCCTCAGTAGATCAAAGGCCTTTTGGGCGAGGCCGGGCCCGTCGCTGCCGCCGAAGGTGACGAGCAGCTTATGGACGGCGAGGGGCTGGAGAGGTTCACGACGGGGGCGAAGCTCCATCGCCGCGCGGTCCACCACGATGTAGGCGCTGCCCTTCACCACCTTGCATTTGCCATGCAGGGCTTCGAAGGGGCGCATCTTCACGCCGTTGACGGATTTGAGGGGATGATCCTCGAACTTCACCCCGTCGAGATAGGGCTGAAAGAGCAGGTCCGCGGCCTCGTGGGCTTCGCCGTCGTCCTCCATCACCGCTACCTTCGCCGGGCGAAGGGCCTCGATCTGCTTGGGTGTGGTGTCCCATTGATCCACCATCACCACGTCCGCCTTGAGCCCTTTGAGGGGAGCATGTAAATCCTCGCCGAGGTCCACGGCCTCGCAGGCGAGGGGCTGATCGAGAAAGGGATGGCGCCCGCTTCCCACCCGACGTGCGCGGTCGTCGCCGCTGATGGCGATGGCAGCGCTGCCTCCCGCGGCGCGCCAGGCTTCTTCGAGAGCGAGGGCCCGCATCACATGGCCCAGGCCCAGTCGGTGGTCCGCATGCACGCGGAGGATCAATCTGGGGGACATGCGGGACATCTCATCAGAGGTGGAGGTTGATGGGAAGGGGATAGTGCTTAGTCGGCCTGGGAGCGTTGGACTTGAGCTTGGCAGGGGGAGTCGTACATTGGAGCATCTCTAAAGGTCCTACCAATGTACGACGCCCCGCAGGCACCTCTCACGCCTAAAGAGCCAGCGCCTGGCGCCAAGGCCGCATTCCAGCTGGGGCTTTGGAGCGTTCTGCTCAATGTGCTCTGCGGGTGCTTCCCGGTGGCGATCCCCCTCGGCATCGCGGCGATCGTGAAGCACGGCAAGGCCGAACGGGCCGCTTGGGCCGAGCCTCAGCGCTATGAAACACCGACCTCCACGGGGAAGGTCCTCGGCATCGTGGGGCTGTGCCTCACTGTCGTCGCCTTCATGGTCGTCGGCATCATCAGCGCGATCGCCATGCCGGCGATGCTCGGCCAGCGGGAGAAGGCCTATTCCCGCATGGTTCAGATACAGGTGGCACAGGCTGCGGCACAAGTAGCTCAAGTCTCCGTTGAACAGACCACCCAAACGGGGCAGCGCGTTGACCCTGAAAAGGTTGTGGAACTGGTCTTAGCTCAAGAGCAGATGCGGTTTCCAGCCGCAAAGAATGCGTACAATCGCACGGTCTCTCCTTTCCGCAGGGGAGGCACGCCGACAGAGGATGGCGAGGTGACGCTTGAGCCCCTCGCCCAGTACACGGATCCCCAACTGAATCAGACGATGCCAGCAGTCATCGTGCGTGGGCGATACAAGCTTCGCGGTGAATCCCAGACGTTCGAGAAAGTGATTCCGCTCGACTGATCACGGATAGGGATGCCCTTCCCGGAAGCCCGGCTGCGGATTCAGCGCGGACGGGCTTTCGGCGATAGGCCATCCATCCTTGAAATAGGCTTCCTTGTAGCGAACGTAACGGCCCCAAATGCTGGACACGAGGGCCCGCTGCTCGGCTTTGAGTTCGCCCTTCACCTGCGCAGGCCAACCCGCCACGAGGGTGTGCGGCGGCGCGACAAAGCCCTCTTTGACGAGGGTCCCCGCCGCTACGAGGCAGCCCTCGCCGATTTCGGCGCCATCCATGATCGTCGTGCTCATGCCGATGAGAGCACCCCGTCGGATGGTGCAGCCGTGCAGCATCACGTTATGCGCCACGCTCACTTCCTCTTCAAGCAGGGTGGGGCATTTGGCGTTGGTCACGTGGATGCAGCAAGCATCCTGCAGGTTGGTGCGGGCGCCGATGGAGATCCAATTCACATCCCCGCGCACCACGCAGTTGAACCAGATGGACGCATCGTCACCGATGGTCACGTCGCCGAGCACCACCGCATTCTCCGCCACGAAAATTCGGGAGCCCAATCGGGGGGCCATGCCTTGGAAGGGACGGATCATGGGAAACCTCTCTCCGAAAGTTTAAGCTGGAGGGATGCTGAGCCAGCTCCTGCCCTCCCGCCAATCCTTTCCCGGGGATGATCCGATCTTCGCCCTCAATGCGGAGGCCAATGCCCGCAAAGCGAAGGGTGAAGCGGTGATGAACGCCACCGTGGGCGCGCTTTTAGATGATGAGGGCCGCCTCGTGACGCTGAAGACGGTCATGGAGCTCTATGGCCAATTGGGTGCCCTCGACGTGGCGCCCTATGCGCCCATCGCCGGCGATCCGGCCTTCCTGAATGCCATTGTTCAGCGGCATTGGCCCGACCGTGCGCATTTCGGCGTGGCCTGCGCGACGCCGGGCGGCTCAGGCGCCTTGGCGCTTTCCATCCGCAATCTGTTGAAGCCGGGAGATGCGGTGGTCTCCCTGGCGCCTTACTGGGGCCCCTACGCCACGTTGACGGCGGAGAATGGCGCCACCCTTGAGACCCTACCCATCCCTGAGCCTGGCCACACGATGGACGAGGCCCAATGGCGCAGCACGTTGAACGACGTAATGACCCGTCAGGGCCGGCTGTTGATCTGGTGGAACGATCCCTGCCACAACCCCACGGGGCGCAGTGCGAGTCCCGCTGGGCGGAAGGCTCTGTTCGGGATGCTTCGCGAAATGGCGCAGCGTGGCCCCGTCACGCTGCTGTTGGATCTCGCCTACCTCGACTACACGGCGGAGCCCGAGGCGGTACGGGAGGCCCTCGACGATTACGCGGCCTTCGCGAAGGAAGGCGTGGTGCTCGTGGGCGCGGCGCTCTCCCTTTCCAAGTCGCTGACGCTCTATGGGGCCCGCGGAGGCGCCTTGGCCTTTCCATGGACCCAAGATCCCGCCCTGCAAGCCGCGTTGGCCATGTCCTGCCGCGGGCTCTTTTCCAACAGTCCGAAGGCGCCCCAGTCCCTCATGGTGCGGCTCTCAAAAGACGAGGCAGCCCTCGCGCGCCTTAAGGAAGAACACCTTCGCTGGTCGGAAGTCCTCTTGGCGCGCGCTCATGCGCTGGATCGGGCGCTGCGGGCTGAGAAGATGCAGGGCGTGGCTTGGCAGGGCGGCTTCTTTGTGACTTTGCGGGTGCAGGATCCGCAAGCGGTCTGCGAGCGGTTGAAGGGCCACGGCGTCTTCGTAGTGCCCATGCCCGAAGGGCTGCGCGTCGGCATCTGCGGCATGCGGGCCGAGGACGCCCCGCGCTTTGCCGCCGCGTTTTCAGCCAGCCTCCAGGCTTGAGGCGGGGACTGGGGACTTCCCTTTCCAGCCCCTTGTGCTAGACTGGTCGACCGCGGGCGTATAACTCAGCGGTAGAGTGCTACCTTCACACGGTAGAAGTCCCAGGTTCGAACCCTGGTACGCCCACCACACAAGGCCCTGATTTCCCAATCGGGGCCTTTCCTTCGTGAGGTCCGCGATGTTCATCAATGCCACCCAGGTTCGCGCCGGGATGATCGTCAACTACGAGAACGAGCTCTGCCGCGTCATCAGCGTCGAGCACCAGACGCCCGGCAACCTGCCTGCGCGCGTCGTCGTGAAGATGAAGCGTCTCAAGGACGGCATCAACCGGGAGAACCGCTTCGGTTCTGCCGATAAGGTGGACAAGGCGAGCCTGGAGCAGCACACCCTCGAGTACCTCTATGAGGACGGCGACCACCTCGTTTTCATGAATAACGAGACCTATGAGCAGCTGGAAGTGAAGAAGGAAGTCCTCGGCGACGATCTCGTCTTCCTCGTGCCCAACATGCAGGTGGAGCTGGAGTTCTACGGCGAAGAGCCCCTGTCCGCTACGCTGCCCGTCTCCGTCGTGCTCGAGATCGTCGAAACCGACCCCGTCATGAAGAACGCCAACGCCACGGGTTCCTACAAGCCGGCCAAGCTGGAGAACGGCGTGGTGGTGCAGGTGCCGCCCTACATGGAAACCGGCGAAAAGGTACGCGTGAAGGTCGAGGACCGCACGTACATGGAGCGCGTGAAGTAGTTTGTAAAGCCAACTAAGCGAAGGGGCCCAGCAGGGTCCCTTTCTTCATTCGGATTCCTCATACAAAGGACCTGAAGCCCCGATATTCTTGGATATGGAGACCGCGCCATGGCTCAATCGATCCAGCTTCGGACCCTACCCTTTCTGACGGGCATCCCCGCCGCTGCGGCTGAAGAGCTCATGGCCGTCAGCCAGGTGAAGCGCTATGAGGACGGGCAACGGGTGTTCAGCCAGGGCGACACGGTCCCCGGCGTCTACGCCCTGGTGAAGGGGGCCCTGAAGGTCTTCCGCACCGACGGCCGCGGCCACGTGCAAGTGCTTGAGTTCCTGCGGCCCGGCCAGTGCATCGGGGAGGTGCCGGTCTTCGATGGCGCGCCCATCGCGTCCAGTGCAGAAGCCCATGGCGAAACGGAACTCTGGTTCATCCCCGCGGAGCCCTTGCGGAGTCTGGCCCACCGCACGCCGGAGCTGGCGGAGGCCCTCATCGGCCACTTCGCGGCCAAGGTACGTCACCTGGTGCAGCTGGTGGATGCCCTGAGCCTTCACAGCGTGCCTGAGCGCGTCGCTCAGCTACTCATCGAGGCCCACGACAAGAATCCCGCCCGGAGCCTCGTGGAGTTCGCTGAAACCCAGGAGGATCTGGCCCAGTGTATCGGCGCGAGCCGCGAGGCCTTCTCCCGCGCCCTTCGCCTGCTGATGGATCTGGGGCTCGTGCAAAGCACATTCCCCGTGGTGCGCATCGTGGATCTGCCCAAGCTTCAGCGCTACGCCAAGGGCTGAGCGGGCTGGTTGCTCCCGATAGCGCAACGGCGGTTCATCGAGAGCCGCCGTTCCGCTCTCGGATCTGTGCGCCAGCGCGCGCAGCGTGAGGCGCAAAGGAGGAATCCTTGTCGTGAGCGATCTGATCGAGATCGCTCAGCGCGAACGCGTCCCCCATTTTTCCGAGAGCCTCGATGAAGGCGATGACCATGCGCTTATCCTCTTCCGAATTGGCGGAATGCACCGAGTCTCGGAGCCGATTGAGCAGCGCCTTCGCCGCGGAAGGATCACCGATATCCCCCAGCGCCTTCGCTACCTTGGTGCTCACATCGGCCCAGTACCAGCCCTGAAGCAGGACGAGCAGCGGGGGCACTGCTGCCTTTCCATACTTCACGCTCGCTTCGTAGTGCCCTTCTGCAATGGCGAGGAGGGCCTCTTCTTCGGGATTGGAAGGGTGAAAGTTCGCCCGTTTGAGAATGGGAAGTACTTGAGGGCTCACCCGAGGCCAGATGGCCGCCTGTAGGGCGGGGCGGAAGGCCGAAGACATGCCGAGCGCTGCCGCGACAACGTGGTGGGCGTTGGCGTAAAGCTGATCTTTCCGAAGTTCCTCGAGGGCGGCGTCGTATAAGGTCTTGCCACCGGAGACCGAAAAGGGCGTATCCGCGAGCCCCTTCAATTGCCCGAGACTCTTGGCCTTGTGCCCATCCAGCACACTCATGGTGAAGGTGAGCATGGTGCCCTTGCCCGCGAACATGTAATCCCCGTAGGGCGTCTCAGCGAGCTCAATGAGCAGCACGCCGTCGGGAGCAGAGGCGCCATCGGCGATGACGTCCACCCCGATCCGCTTCAGACGCGCGCTCATATCCGCGCCCATGTCGAAGGGGCGCTGATCCTTGCGCCACGTCTCCGCCCGCACCTGGAGAGTCACGCGCTTCTCGATGGGCCGCGGAGTTGGAGGCCTCGGCGTCTGAGCTCTTGAGCCCGGAGACGAAGGCGGCGCTTGTCCTTGCTTCCCGCAGGACAGGATCGCCAGCAGAAGGAGAGGGAGGGCGAGAAGGCGGTTCATGGAGATCCCTTCGGCAGGCGATCTCGGTACCTCAAGGTTGGAGCATGGTCCTTAAGGAGAGCTTGGGTCCGTGGTCAAGGTCCAAAGTTAATTCACATACATGAAAAGGGCCGCATCTTGCGGCCCCTATTGGCTCTACATTCGACAGGCGTGACCGTCGTCAGCAGTTGCACAAGCACAGGTACGGAAAGGATTAGGCCGCGTCCAAATCGGTCGGCAAGCCGATGCATCGCCGCCATCCACGTGCTCGATCTGCTCGGCTTGAAGAAGCCGAATTACTTCCTTGTTGAGTTGCAGTTTCATGCTGCTAAGACCTCTTGCAATGCTTCATCCGAACACCGGATGAAGTTGAGGGAGCTACGAGTGGTTCGGTGATTCGTTTACTTGAAGCGAGGCGCTGTGAACACGGATGGAGGGAGGAGAATACGGGCCGTCAGGAGTTTCGCTTCAGGGTCCCGGAAATGAACTCAAGATCAGAATCGCGCAACGAAGGCGGCTTCCGAAATCATCCGGCCTTCGCCCTCGAAGTAACGCGTTCGTCCCTCAACGGCAAAATGCTGGCTGAATGCGAAGCCTGCTCCGAATCGTAGTTCCGTGGCGTCCCCTGTTCGGAAGCCTTGGAAGCGGTCCCGGGCGATGCCGCCCACGAAGTAGAATCCCCAGACCTTGACCAACAGATCCACACCCAGGCCGTTCAGGGTGGTGTCTTGACTACCGGACCCCTGTGCCATGGTGTGGTTGAGCTGGAAGCGTAGGGCGGTGTACTGGCCGAGGGGTTGGCGGAAGTGAACTCCAAGCCCCACTACTTCTCCGTGTCCCGGCGCCAAAAGTGTTGAGTCGGGCCGATTCTCAGATCCTTCGACGTTCCCAAGGATGACTTCCGCCCCCCACCGGGGAGATTCCTGGGCTTCGAGGGCTAGGGGAAACAGAAGGAGAGAAAAGATGAATAAGTGGCGCAAGGCGTGCTCCGGTGATTGCCCCAGTTTGTGGCGAGGAAGAATCCCGAAGCGGGGTGATGCACCAGCGGTGGAATTGAGCCGACAAAGGGGGGCATCCCCACTACTAGCGGCATGGCGGACACCGAGTCGATCGATTCCAAATTCACGCAACAAAACAGCCGCCTCGCTATGGAGGTTGCACACAACACGGTGTCTGGGGTCGACGTCGATGGCGAGTTACCCTAGGCGCTCAAAACGTCATTTTCCAGGTGCGCATCAATTAGTCCAATCCCATACGTCTATAGAGATAGCCACGGTCTTTCTGAATCTTTCTCCGGTGGACGCATTGGCTCCAGTCAGGACTGTGGAGAGGTTCAGGCTCAACACCTTCGCGAGGTCGGGAACATCAACCTCTATTTCGAACTAATAAATTGAGGTGAGGTGATTACGGGCACCAAAATGGTTGCGCCGCGTTCTTTTGCCTAGGTACAACCAGTGCAGAGTCTGCTCGATTTCATTCACTTGTTGGCATAGAGGCGCTGATGGTTAGAGGTTCAAGATCTGGACGGGAGTATTCGGAGAAGGACATTTTTGATCCTGCCGCCTATCCACGAATGAAGGAAGAACCGCTCATTGACTCTGACGATTGCATCGTGATCCCGGTTCGCAATCAAGGAAGCCCACACTTCAGAAGGGTTGGCCTGCCTTCATTTGGGGCTCGATTAGGGAGGAGCGAAAACGATCCAACGCACAACGCGTGTGTGGATCAGCTGTTCGAAAAGCTTTCGGATGAAGGCATTGAGGGAATAGATTTTTATACCTATGTCTTTTCAGATGCTGGGGAGCGAGAGGACCAAGTGATCTTCAGCACCCAGCCGGACGCGGCCTATAAATGGTTTAAGGAAACAGACTCAAAAATTGGATTTGCAGATGGCACCTACATTCAGCCGGATTTGGGAGGACGCGACTCAGATCGCTTCTTTCAAAAATCTGCTTATCCAACCGTGTTGATTGAAGTGGTGCGAACGCACCATCCAGATGAGAAGACTTTCTTCAAGCTGCTTGAGCTATCCAAAATGAATTGCCACACCTTCTTCTATTTCATTGGAGAAGGGAAAACCTTCTCTGTCCTAAACAATTTCAAGACGGCAGGGGGGCGGTTGCGAATCCGATTTTCGAAATACCTGTTAGGTGGGGTGCTTTACAACAATGGGAAAGCATTCCATTCGAAAAAGTCAGACGAGACCGATGGGCACTGGTATCAATATGTCCAGAACACCTACTTTAGGACCGCGAAAGAAAAGGCGTAACGAGACGTACCGATTTATACCGTTGAGTTAGTGGATTGGACCTTCCGGAACTGCCTCCATGTGATCCCCGCTCTCATCTACGTAGACGATGTAGTCACGCGGAGCCATGGACCTCACATAAGCGAGGATCAGTAGGCACGTCTGTCGCTGCTCCTTTTCGAGTGAAGGTTATCAGACAGGTTGGGAACCTTCGATCCCATCCACAAGTTGTTCGGATGCAGGAACAAGCAAAGAGGCCAACCTTTCGGTTGGCCTCAAGTGCTTGGTTTTGTTGGCTCCGGTGGAGGGATTTGAACCCCCGACATCCTGATTAACAGTCAGGCGCTCTAACCAACTGAGCTACACCGGAATGGTGAACCTCCAGGGTACCAAAATGGCCCCCAGAATCAAGCGGGAAGGGGGCTCCGCAGGGCCGTTAGCGCAGGACAAGCGCTGTAATGTAATGCCCGAGCCAGCTCGGTCTAACAGCACCTAGCTCTTCTGGAGCTCGATGAGGATCTGTCGGGCGCAGGCCTTGAGGGTCTCGATCACGCCGGTGCCCTTGTTGGCCACTGCTTCGATCATGGGCTCGTTGCGGAAGCGGAGGAGGCGTTCCATCTCGTCCGTCGTGGCGGCGCTCGGCATATCCCGCTTGTTGAGCTGGAGCACGTAGGGGATGGTGCGGATATCGAAGCCATTCTCTTTGAGGTTGGTCGCGAGATTGGCGATGGATTCGATATTCGCTTCCATACGCGCCTTCTGGCTATCGGCGACGAACACGATGCCGTCGCAGCCGCGCAGGATGAGCTTGCGGCTGGCGTCGTAGAAAACTTGGCCAGGCACGGTATAGAGGTGGAAGCGGACTTTGAAGCCGCGCACCGTACCCATGTCGAGGGGAAGGAAATCGAAGAAGAGCGTGCGGTCCGTCTCAGTGGCGAGAGAGACGAGCTTGCCTTTCTTCTCGGGGTTGGCTTGTTCGTAGATCCACTGGATGTTGGTCGTCTTTCCGCACAGGCCAGGGCCGTAGTAGACGATCTTGCAGTTGATCTCCCGAGACGCGTAATTGATGAAGGTCATGGAGGCCCTCGTCCTTAGTCGCCGAAGAGCTTGTCGATGTCCTCATCCGTGATTTCGGAGAAGGGGCTTTCAAAGCGGGCGCCAGGACCTTCATTCTGGGCGCGGGATTCCACCTGATCGAAGATGTCCTGCAGTTCTTTGCCGGACTTCTTCACGCGCAGGCGGACCAACGCGAGGCTGCTGTTCTGATCGAAGATCACCACGAGAATGCCGCGCTTGCCCACGATGGAGATGTGCAGGTTGTCCTTCTCGCCTTCGTGGAAGAGCAGGCTGAATTCCTTTTCGCCAATGAGTTTGGCGAGGCCGTCCGTCGCAGCCACGTTGCCTGCGGTGAGCGAGGCGAGGCTGGTTGCGTCGATGCTTTGGATCTCGCCAGCCGCAGCGATCTGCTGGCCGTTCTTATCAACGAGGAACACCACCTTGGCCGAAGCGTCCTTTTGGAGGCGGCCGATGATCTCCTGGAGGAGCTTATACTCCTCCTCGAACATCACGAGATCGAGCTTGGCCACTGAGTCCTCCGGGGTGGTGCGTAAGGGGCAGGATACCGCATCGCGGCTAATAGGTGCTCTCGGATTGGGAAGGTGAGGCCCCGGCGATGGCCAACGAGGCGCTGACCCCGAGTCGGGTAGCCCCCGCGCGAATCATGGCGAGGGCCTGCTCGCGGGTGCGGATCCCGCCGGAGGCCTTGACGCCCACCTTCGGGCTGACGGTGCGCCGCATCAGCGCGACGTCAGCCTCAGTTGCACCTCCGGTGGAAAATCCCGTGGAGGTCTTCACGAAGTCGAGCCCTGTGCGCTCCGCGATTCGGCAAGCTTCCGCCTTCTGGGCGTCATCCAGGAGGCAGGTTTCAAGAATGATCTTCAGAACGATTGGGCTTGGCACCGCAGCTCGCAGGGCGCGGCAATCCGCTTCGATGTGAGTCCAGTCTCCGGCCCGGGCAGCGCCCAGATCCAAAACCATATCGACTTCTTGGGCGCCATCTTGAGCAGCCTGCTGAGCTTCAAAGGCCTTTGCGGAGGTGCTCGTGGCGCCGAGGGGGAATCCCACTACGGTGCAAACGCGGACGAATGAACCCGAAAGTTTCGACGCGGCGAAGGAGACCCAGCTCGGATTGATGCACACCGAGGCGAAGCCATAGGTCTTGGCCTCGTCGCAGAGGGCCTCTACCTCATTGCGGGTGGCTCCGGCCTTGAGGAGGGTGTGGTCCAGAAGGGGGGCCAGATCCCAGGCTGCCGACTCGCTCCAAGGTTGGTGGATTGTTTTGCCATCGGCCCAGACCAGTCCTTGATCTTCCTCGGCACCGATCAGGATCGGGCGAGCCGAGGGAGGGCGGGGAGCCAGACGGTGGACGATTTCTTGGAATCGGAGCGGGAGATCCATATCTCCATCATGAGGTAAAGAAAAGGCGGGCCGAAGCCCGCCTTTTTAAACCAACTCAGAAGCGAGATTACTTCTTGTCGGCCTTCTTCTCGTCCTTCTTGGCTTCCTTGTGGTCAGCCTTCTTCTCGTCCTTCTTGGCTTCCTTCTTGTCGGCCTTCTTCTCGTCGAGGTTCAGGGCCTTCTTCTCAGCAGGAGCGGCTTCGGCCTTCTTGGCAGCCTTCTTACCGTGCTTCTTGCCCTTCTTCTCGGCCTTGGGGGCCTTCTCGTCAGCCTTCTTCTCGTCGGCGATCAGGGCCTTCTTCTCGGCAGGAGCGGCTTCGGCCTTCTTGGCAGCCTTCTTACCGTGCTTCTTGGCCTTCTTCTCAGCCTTGGGGGCCTTCTCGTCAGCCTTCTTCTCGTCGAGGGTCAGGGCCTTCTTCTCGGCGGCAGGAGCGGCCTCGGCCTTCTTGGCAGCCTTCTTACCGTGCTTCTTGCCCTTCTTCTCGGCCTTGGGGGCCTTCTCGTCAGCCTTCTTCTCGTCGAGGGTCAGAGCCTTCTTCTCGGCCTTCTTCTCTTCCTTCTTGGCGTCCTTGTGGTCAGCCTTCTTCTCTTCCTTCTTGTCAGCCTTCTTCTCGTCGAGGGTCAGGGCCTTCTTCTCAGCCTTCTTCTCGTCCTTCTTGTCGGCCTTCTTCTCTTCCTTCTTGGCGTCCTTCTTGTCGGCCTTCTTCTCGTCGACGATCAGGGCCTTCTTCTCTTCCTTCTTGTCAGCCTTCTTCTCGTCCTTCTTCTCAACCTTCTCGACCTTCTTGGTCTCAGGCTTCTTCGCTTCGTCGGCGAAGACGGGGGCGATCAGACCAGCAGCCACGAGGAGGGCGGCGAGCTTCTTCATGGGGTACTCCCAAATGTGAGGTTCAGCACGGCTGAACACGTTGGGAGCGTTCATGCAGAAAGCACGCCAATATTAAGTGAATTATTTGCAATGTTTAAATATTGAACTGCAATTTGCAAATGTGGCAGGCTGCAACGCGCTGCAGTTTGCAGCGTTTTGAATGGGGAAATGGCTACAGGCTGGGTTCGTCTCCTTCGCCAAATCCGTAGCGTTTGAGTTTTCGATAGAGGGTGGTGCGATCGACGCCGAGCACTTCGGCGACGCGTTGCTTCTCCTTGTGCTTGCTGATGAGAATTTGGATGTATCTGCGTTCCAATTCATCCAAGGAAGGCCAATCCGCAATTAAATCGGGTGCAAGGCCATTATTCTCGGCCTGACGCAACGTGCGTTTGAGCACGTCGGCTTGCACCTTCGCAGGGAGGTCATCCACGGTGATATCCCGGCCCCGACTGAGCTGGGTGAGGTTCTCCACCGCGTTTTGAAGCTCGCGCACATTCCCCGGCCAGCTGTAGCTTTCAAGCACCCGCCGCGCCTCGGGGTGGACTTGGTAGCTCTGCCCGTCCTTCTGGCCGATGCTCCCGAGGAAATGATCCAGCAGAAGGGGGATGTCCTCCCTGCGCTCCCGGAGGGGAGGCACGCTGAGCTCCACCACGCTAAGGCGGTAATAGAGATCTTCGCGGAAGGTGCCGGCCTTCACCATCTGCAGCAGGTCGCGGTTGGTGGCGGCGATGACGCGCACATCCACCTTCACGGTCTTATTGCCGCCCACGCGCCGGACTTCCTGCTCCTGCAGCACGCGGAGGAGGCGGACCTGGAAGCTCAGGCTCGTCTCGCCGATCTCGTCGAGAAAAATGGTGCCGCCGTCGGCCTCTTCAAAGAGGCCTTTCTTATCGGCCACCGCGCCAGTGAAGGAGCCCTTGGCATGTCCGAAGAGCTCGCTTTCCAGAAGGGATTCCGTGAGGGCACCGCAGTTGACGGCGACGAAGGGGCGGTCTTTGCGGTCGCTGCTCATGTGCACGCTGCGGGCCACCAGTTCTTTGCCTGTGCCGCTTTCGCCGCTGATGAGTACGGTGGCGCGCGAGGCCTGGAGGCTCGCAATGGTCTTGTAGACCGCCAGCATCTTCGGGCTGGAGCCGATCATGAGGCTGCGCTTCGCCTTTGGCAGCGTAGGCTCGCCTGTTTGGGTGCTGCGCTTGGCGAGGGCCCGGTTGACGAGGGCCTTCAATTCCTCGTTGTTCCAGGGCTTGGAGAGGAAGTCGAAGGCGCCTTCTTTCACGGCTTCGATGGCGGTTTCCAACGTACCGAACCCTGAAAGGAGGATGGTGTCCACGCCCTTGGGTTTGGCCGCCCGGAGCAGATCCAGGCCATCCAAACGCGCTTCCAGGTTGATGTCGGAAAGGAGCAAATCAAAGCGTTCCCGCTCAAGGAGATCCACCGCCTTTTCGGGCTTGGTCACCTTCTCCACATCGTGCCCTTGAACCGCCAAAAGCTCCTCAAGGAGTTCGCAAGTCGCCTTGTCGTCATCCACTACCAGGATTCGTGCCATGCCATGCCTCTTGTGCCATTGAATGAGAGCATCTAGTAGCCAGGATCGTGCCACGGTTTTTTGCTATTGCGGGTGAGCTTGGTCAAAGCTAGCCTGGGCCCACCATTCGGAGGATCCATGCGCTTCATGTTCCGCAGCCTCGTGCTGGCGGGTCTGTCCACGCTGGCGGCCCTGGCGGGCGACTTGACCATCGAGATGAACTCTAAGGGGAAGAGCCCCATGGGGGGAGGCTCCTCGGGTAAGCAGATGCAATATTTCAGCGCCAAAGCTCACCGCACCAACAATGAAGGCAGTCAAACCGACACGATGGTCGACTACGGGGATTTGATCACCTACGTCATTAATCACAAGAAGAAGACCATCTCCAAGATGAGCTTCGATGACGCGATGGCGATGATGGAAAACGCCAATCAGCAGATGCCCGAAGGCATGGCTGGGATGATGAACCAGATGTTTGGCGACCCGGACAATTTCAAAGTAGAGGAACTGGGCACGGAGACCGTGGCAGGCCGCACCTGCAAAAAGCACCGGATCACCGTGGGCAAGATGGTGATGGAGATGAGCAACGATCCCACGCTCAAGCCGCCCATGCCCGAGGTGAGCTACGCCAAGATGCTGAAGGCCCAAGGCGCCCTGTCAGCAGCGGCAGGCCCCAGCGGGAAGATCTTCGCCCGCCTCTACAGCGAGATGAGCAAGATCAAGGGCATCGCCCTCAAGACCCGCATGACGGGTTTCATGGGGATGGATACGAGCACCGAAGCCGTGTCGGTCAAGGAAGGCGCCATTCCGGCCTCGGTCTTTGCGCTGCCCGAGGGCTATCAGATGGAAGATCTGGGTAAGAAGATGAAGGAGCAGATGGCGAAGCGCCGTCACTGATTCAAGCCCGTTAGACTGAGGGGGGCCGCAGCGGGCCCCCTTTTCATGGAATCGCATGGCCGACTCTACGCCCACGTTCGATGAAGGCCTCGATCGCCTCGAGGCGCTCGTGCAAAAACTGGAAGGCGGCGCCCTCGGTCTGGAAGAGGCCCTCGCTACCTTCGAGGCGGGCGTGAAGCTCAGCCAGTCCTTGCAGGCTCAGCTTGCTCAGGCCCAACGCCGAGTTGAAGTACTCAAGGCTGCTTTGGGCGGGGAGTACCGCGCAGAGCCTCTGGATCAGGAGGGCGCTTGAGCGGCACGCAGGTCCGCGCTGACCTGGACCGCCTACTCCCTCGCTTAGATGTGCAGCTTCTCCAGCGTTTTGAGGGCGGAGAAGCCGTTCGACTCGCCGAGTCGATGCGCTATAGCTTGGAGGCCGGCGGCAAGCGGGTTCGCCCAATTCTTTGTCTGCTTTCGGCCGAAGCTGTAGGTGGCGATCTCGAAAAGGCTCTGCCCGGGGCGCTGGCGTTGGAATACATCCACACCTATTCGCTTATCCACGATGATCTGCCCGCGATGGATGATGATGATCTGCGCCGTGGGCGGCCCACCAACCACAAGGTCTACGGTGAAGGCCCGGCGATCTTGGCGGGAGATGGTCTACTAACCGAAGCTTTTGCGGTGCTCGCCCAAACGGGCCGCGCGGATGCGGTGGCGTTGCTCGCCGAAGCGGCCGGGTGGCGGGGCATGGTGGGTGGACAGGCCCTGGATTTGGAAGGCGAAGCGCTGACCCGGGAGGGGAAGGCCTACGATTTGGCCCATTTGCAGACCATCCACCGCCTCAAGACTGGGGCGTTGATTCGGGTGGCCTGCGAATTGGGCGGCCTCCTGGGCGGTGCAGATCCGACCCAGTGCCAAGCCCTCAGGGAATACGGCGCCGCGCTGGGCCTGGCCTTCCAGATTCAGGACGACATTCTGGATGCCACCTCCACGGAGGCAACCTTGGGTAAACGTGCCGGTAAAGACGAGGGAAGGGGTAAGATCACCTACCCGAGTCTGCTGGGACTGGCGGGCGCGAAGGTCGCCCTCCAGGAAGCCACTGAGAAAGCCCTATGCCCTCTTCACATTCTTCCCCATCCCTCGTCTCTGGAAGCCTGGGCGAGGCACTTGGCGGAGCGAGTCGCGTGAGCGCTTCCCGCTATCCCCTGCTCGACGGATTGGGCGCGCCTGAGGCCATCCGCCACTTCAATGCGTCGCAGCTGGAGCAGCTGAGCCGCGAAGTGCGCCAGTTCCTCATCGATTCCATCAGCGAAACCGGCGGCCACTTCGCGTCGAACCTCGGCACCGTGGAACTCACCGTCGCGCTCTTCCACCACTTCGACCTGCGGAAGGACCGCGTGTGCTGGGATGTGGGCCATCAGGCCTATCCGCACAAGATCCTCACGGGCCGGAAGGACCGCTTTCCCACCCTGCGCCAGCACAACGGCCTGAGTGGTTTTCTGAAGCTGGAAGAGAGCCCCGTCTACGACCACTTCGGCGCGGGCCACGCTTCCACGTCGATCTCCGCGGCGCTAGGCATGGCCGCCGCGCGGGATCTGCAAAAGGATGATTTCTACGCCACGGCGGTCATCGGCGATGGCTCCATGACGGCGGGCATGGCCTTCGAGGCCCTGAACCAGGCGGGCTACCTCGAGACGAAGAAATTCCTCGTCATCCTCAACGACAACGACATGAGCATCAATCCCAACGTGGGATCGCTGCAGGGTTACTTGAACCAGCTCATGAACGGCCAGTACTACAACCGCTGGCGCGATCGCATCGAGCACGCCATCAAGGCCATCCCTTTGGAAAGCGTTTCCAAGGGCGTGGCCAAGGCGGCGAAGTGGGGCGAGGAGAGCATGAAGCGGCTTATGGTGCCGGGCCTGCTCTTCGAGGATCTGGGCTTCCGCTACATGGGTCCCGTGAATGGCAACGACGTCAACGCTGTGGTGAAGGCGCTAGATGAAGCCAAGGTCAAGATGCAGGACGGCCCTGTGCTACTCCACGTGCAGACCAAGAAGGGCTACGGTTACGAGCCAGCGGTGCAGGATCCGCTGAAGTGGCACGGCGTTACCGCCTTCGATGCCGAGGCAGGGGAGATCAAGAAGTCCGCGGCGCCCTCCGCCCCGGCCTACACGAAGGTCTTTGGTGAGTGCCTCACCGAGTTGGCGAAGAAGGACGAGAAGATCGTCGGCATCACCGCTGCGATGTTGGACGGCACCGGCCTCAACATCCTGCAGAAGGCGCTACCCGAGCGGACCTTCGACGTGGGCATCGCCGAGCAGCATGCGGTGACCTTCGCCGCGGGGCTCGCGGCCCAGGGCCTGCGGCCCGTCTGCGCCATCTACAGCACCTTCCTCCAACGCGGTTTCGATCAGGTGGCCCACGACGTCTGTATCCAGAACCTGCCTGTCGTCTTTGCGATGGATCGCGCGGGCATCGTTGGTGCCGACGGTCCGACCCACCATGGCCTCTACGACATGGCCTACCTGCGCTGCCTGCCGAATATTGTGTGCATGGCGCCCAAGGATGAAAACGAGCTGCGCCACATGCTCTTCACGGCCCTCTACGCCAATCGCCCCGTGGCCCTGCGCTACCCCCGCGGTAGCGGCATCGGCGTGGCCTTGGATGAGACCCTCCAGTCCTTGCCCATCGGCAAGGGCGAGTGCTTGAGGGAAGGCACTGACCTCGCGCTTGTCGCCTATGGCAGCATGGTGAACGCCTCGCTGAAAGCCGCGGAGCGCCTGGCGGAGGAGGGGATCTCCTGCGCCGTGATCAACGCGCGCTATTTGAAGCCCATGGATGACGAATTGGTGTTGGAGTGGGCGCGCCGGACGAAGGGCGTCGTGGCGCTGGAAGAGGGCTGCGCGCCAGGTGGCTTTACATCGGCGGTGGCGGAGGTGCTGGCTGACCACGGCGTGACCAAACCCTTACTCCGATGCGCGGTGCCGGACCACATCGTCCATCACGGTGATCCCAAGCGGCTTATGGATGAAGAAGGGCTCGGAATCGAACCCCTTATGATTCGATTGAGAGCCTTTAGGTCCAGTCTCGGATAGAAAAGCCGCCGGACCTCCCCTTGGACACTTGCGCATTTTTCTGGAATTTCCTATTGTTGCCCTAGCTCGACGCCCATTCGAGGCCCGCCGTGACGTTTTCTGTGTACCGAATTCTTGTATCCGGCATCGCCCTAGCAGCTCCCCTGCTGGGACAAGAGTGGAATGCCCTCGCCGCCGCTAGAGGGTGGGCCCGCCAAGACGTCACGGGGGCCGTCACCTTCTATGATCCCGGAAGCCAGTCACTCCGCACCTGGAGCAAGGACGGGAGCAGCGAGGGGGTGCTTTCCATGACCCAGCTGGGGGCATTGCCCAACTTTTGGTGCCTGGATATCCGCGATCAGGCCTGGGTGGTGACAGGCAATCAGCTGTTCTACGTCGATAAGACCGGGAAGGCTCAGAAGAAGGAAGCGCTGATCACCGAAGTCTCCGACCTAGCGTGGGATCGTACGGGGTTCTACCTCGTGTACCGCTCCGAAGGGATCTATATCGAGAAGCGGGATGAGAAGAAGGGCGACGTGCTTTGGACCTACGGCAGCAAGCCTAAAAAGGGATCCATCGCCCAGGGCCCACAACAATTCAAGATCGCCGTTTCGCCTTCAGGCCAGCTTCTTTGCACGCTGGGTTCTGATCTGAACGTGCTGATGGTGGATGCGAATACGGGCAAGGAGCAGGGAAAGTCATTCCTCGCGTACAACAACGCGGCCGCGCCCGCGCTGCAGGTGTTCGGCTCCGATCGGCAACCCATCCGCTGGTGGTCTCAAAAGGGCGTTCTGCTCGCGAATGTGCCTGGGAGCCAGATGCCTCAGAAGACCGCCGGGCAGTTCCTCGCCAAGCTGGATCTCAGCCAGGGCAGCGTGGAGTTCATGGCCACGGGGCTTGATGAAGGAAGCACGCTCATCGGCGTGCAGGATGGTGAGGCCACCTTTGTGAAGCCCAACGGCGGCCTCGCCTTCCTTGCGTTGAAGTAATCCCTACTTCGCGGACAGCACCCGCTCGCGATCGAGGTAGGGGATGGTGCGCCAGTGGTGGCGCGGAGCGGCCTGAATGCTCTGATTGCCGCGGGACAGCACCTGTTCGAGAAGAAGGTTGCGGAAGAGCTGAGGCGTGACGAGCTCGGCCTGCTCATGCCAGCCGATGGCCTCCAAGTAGCCGCCGCCGCCGCGAAGGCGGTAGGAGCTGATGGCCATGGTGAAACTCTGATCCGCGCGGACGGGCTGCCCTTCGAATTTGAGATCCACCACGCGGCTGCCCAAGGGCTTCATCAGATCCAGCGCGTAGCTGACACCCAGCACGATATCGAAGTCGTAGCCCCAGATGCGTCCGCTGTAGAGCTCTGGCAGCGCAGGGTTGTTGTAGTAGGACGCCGCGTATTCCAAGTAGGCCTTCAGCTGGGCACCCGTGAGGCGAATGCGGGCCAGACGGTTTTCGTAGGGAAGCAGCGCGTACCATTGGCGAACGCTGGTGGGGCCTTTGGGGATAAAGACCTGGGTGTTGTAGCAAGGAGCGGCGGCCAGCTGGGCGCCAGCGGCTTTCCGCATGTTCTCGAGGATGAACTGCATAGGAGCGGAATCCTCCATGCGGGCGAATCGGCAATCGAAATCTGCGGCAAGGGGTGCAGTGGGTGTATCCAGATAAGCCGCCGTCTCCTTGCGGACCTCGCTGGTGAGGGCGAGGACCTCCGGATCCAAGGGCCCATCTTCTGCAGGTTTCACGAGCGATCCCACGCGGCTCACCACCTGCCAGCGGTCTCCCTGTTTTCGGAGAACCAGGTCGACGATGGCCAGTGCGCGCCCGTGGCATTCGGCTTGGACGATGGGAATGCCTTTGTGCGTCGTTTGAATGGGTCGATGAGTGTGACCAGTGAGCAGGGCATCGATGCCGGAGACCTGTTCAGCCAAGCGGAGGGCCGCATTTTCATCGCCCGGTGGGTCCGAGGCCGCGCCAAGGCCGGAGTGCATTGCCACGAGAACGACGTCCACTTTTTCGTGGTCCCGCAGCACGGGCACCCAGGTACGGGCGGTGGCGACGATGTCCTCGAAGCGCAGGCCGACGATGTTCTCGGGCTCTTCCCACTTGGGAATCCAAGGAGTGGTGAGCCCGAGGATGCCCACTTTTACATCGCCCACTTTCACGACGGTGTATGGCTTGAAGGCCGGCTTCCCATCTCGGGTGGAGACGGTGTTGGCGCTGAGCCAGGGGAAGTGGCATTGGGCTTCTACTTCTTTCAGGATGGGCATGCCGAAATTGAATTCGTGGTTGCCGATGGCCATGGCCGAGTAGCCGAGGTAGTTCATCACCGCAGCACTGGGATCCATCAGATCCCGACGCAAGGTGTGGCGCACGTAGTTGACGGGCTCGCCCTGGATCGTGTCGCCGCTATCGATGAGGAGCGTGTTCGGGTTCAGCGCCTTGCGGGCCTGGATCAGCGCCGCCAGCCGGGCCCAGCCGTGGTTGCGCGCCTGAAGATTGAAGACATCCTCCGGCATGATATGCCCGTGAAGGTCGGTGGTGCTGAGCACCTGGAGCTTCACCTCCTGGGCCGCCAGATGGGGCGCCAGCAGGATGAGCCCGAACATGATGCACAGCCTTCGCAGCATTTAGCCTCCGAGGTGATCCTCATCAAGCGGCGCTTGGTGAGGCCTAGGGTTAAGGGTAAACTGATCCCTCACCCCTAGCCGACCCCCATCCTTTTTATTGGAGCAGTCATGCAGGAAGTTCAGATCAAGGCCCCCAAGCACGAGTTCACCCTTCTCTGTGACGATATCCGTCAGGAAATGGGCGGTAAGACCTCCCTCATGGGTCTCTACGATCACCACATCGTGGTGCCCCAGGTGCCCTTCACGCTCCCCAAGGTGTGCTTCTACACCCGCTTCACCCGCATGGATGGTGATTTCAAGTTCTCCTTCGCCATCGTCGCCCCCAACGGCGACCGCAAGGACGTGATCCGCGACAGCGACGTGCAGATCCCCGAGGGCGCTAAGGAAGGCACCTTCAACGTCATCGCCTCCCCCTTTGAAGTGGTGGCTGACGGCGTCTACGAAGTGATCCTCGGCCTCACCAAGGGCGCCGACCGCTTCGAGTACGTCTACAAGTTCGCCATCTCCGACGCCCGCAAGCTGCAGGCCGAGTGGGAAAAGGCCATGGCCGAGCAGGGTGCCAACCAGGGCGCGAACTAAGCCTCGCTCAGATTCTCGGGATGCGGCGCCTTCGGGCGCCGCGTTCGTTTCTGGCGGATCCGTCTATTCTGGGACGAGCATGGCCACCTCTCCGGACCGCACCGCGAAACAGCGCATCTACCTCGGCCGTGAGGCCGATGAGGGATTGCGCGCGAAGCGGGTCGCCATCATCGGCCTGGGCGCCACAGGTTCGGTCATCGCGTCTTGGCTCACGCGGGCCGGCGTGGGGCACCTTCGCCTCATCGATCGGGATTTGGTGGAGCGCAGCAACCTGCAGCGCCAAGTACTCTACGGTGAATCGGATCTTGGCCAGCCCAAGGCTTCAGCCGCCGCAACACGGTTGGCGGACGCCAATCCTGAAGTGCAGCTGGAGCCGGTGATCGCCGATCTCACCTCGGCCAACGCGCGATCGCTGCTGGAAGGCGTCGATCTGCTCTGCGATGGCACCGACAACTTCGAGGCCCGCTATCTCCTCAACGATGTGTCCATCGCTACGAAAACGCCGTGGATCTACTGCGGCGCCATTGGCGCGGAGGCGATGATCTGGCCGCTCCATCCTCCCCAGACGCCCTGTCTTCGCTGCCTCATGGAGGAGCCGCCGGAATCCGGCGACGTGGATACCTGCGATAGCGCGGGCGTGCTCGGGCCCGCCGTGGGTATGGCGGCGTCGTGGGCGGCGTTGGAGGCGCTGAAAGTGCTCACGGGTGAAAGCCCCCATGCAGAGCTGGCGCGCTTCGATCTCTGGCGAAACGAGCGCCAGTTCCTGAAGCCGCCCACCACCCGCTGCCGTTACTGCACCGAGGGGATCACCGAGTTTCTCGATGCGCGATGGACGCTCAAGGCCAGCGCGCTCTGCGGTATCGAGGGCGTGCAGATCCGCATCAATCCTCCTCGTCAGCTAGAGTTGGGTGCTTTGAAAGAACGCCTGGAGCTGCGGACGGGTTCCCGGTGGTTGCAGGCGCCCATGCTGTTAAAGGGGCAGGAGGGCGACAATGCGATCACCGTCTTCGGTGATGGACGGGTGCTGGTGCACGGCCCCATGAGCCCCGAGCGGGCGCGCAGCTGGTACGCGGAAGTGATTGGGGCCTGAGAGCTGAGATGAAGATCCTCCTCGCCACACGCAACGTGGGAAAGCTGAAGGAATTCGGAGTTCTGCTCCCTGGGTGCGAACTCTACTCCTGGCCTCCGGAGGCTCCCGATCTGCCTGAGACCGGGGCTTTTTTCCAGGACAATGCGCTGCAAAAAGCCCAAGGGGCCTTGGCCTGGTGGAAGCTGCACGGCACTCAATCCATGGATGGTGTTCTGGCGGATGACTCGGGCCTTTGCGTGGACGCCCTATGGGGTGGACCGGGGGTGCTCAGCGCCCGATTTGCCCCCGGCTGCGCTCAGGCCGACAAGAACCGCATGTTGTTGGAGCTCATGCCCGAAGGCGCCGCGCGAAGCGCGCGGTTTGTATGCGTGCTGGCCTTTGCGCCTGAGAAAGGAAGGCCCTGGACCGTCTCCGGAAGCGTGGAAGGACGTTTGGCACATGAGGCCACAGGGGAGGGTGGCTTCGGCTACGACCCGATTTTTATCCCCGAAGGATTCGATCGGACCTTCGGCGAATTGAGTGCAGAGGAGAAACATCGGCTCAGCCATCGGGGAAGGGCCTGCGCGGCCCTTCGGGATCGATGGGCCTCGTCGGGATGGAAGGTTCGCGCATGAGGACCCTGCGCCGCGTGCTGCTCTGGGAGCTTGTGCTGCTTCTGGGCGCCGTGGTGGCGGTGGTGGTCGGGCTGGCTTGGATCGGGATGACCCGCATCGCCAAAGAGCAGACTCAAGCAAGAGTGGCGTCTTCACTGCAGCAATTGGATCGAAGCCTCGGTCAGCGCATCGGAGAATTGGAGCGGGTGGGGCAGGCCATCGCCGCCCAGTGGGCCAATGGCAGTTTGGATCTCACCCAGGAACAGAGGTGCTTTCAGATCCTCCGGCCCCTGCTGGAAGGCCGCCCGATGGTGGCGGGCCTCAATCTGGTGAGGTCGGATGGCCAGGGCTTCGGCCTAGGCCGTTTGAGTTCGGGGTGGGGCGGCCGGTCGATTTTCCGTCAGGGCAACGAGTGGGTGAGCGGTCCCATTCTTGGCGATGTCGCGGGGGAATATCGCAACAACCCCACCCTCGCCAAGCGCGCCCAGGATTTTCGGGAGCGGCCTTGGTACCGCCTCGGCGAGACGCTGACCAAGGGAAGCTGGACGCCCCCCTACTTGTTTGTGGGTCGGCTGGCGGGCACGCCTGGCGTCAGCTACGTGATGCCAGTCCGCGATGGCCGAGGCGTGCTGCTGGGTGTGGTCGCGATGGATGTGATGCTCGAAGACCTCACCTCGGTGGTGCACGATATGTTGCCGACGCCCAACACTCTGGTGATGGTGCTGGACGCGGATGGCCGAGTGGTGGTTCCTCCTCTGGAAAGCGATAAGGAGAAGGCCTCCGATCGGAGAGACGTATTTTTGAAGCCCGCCAATGCATCGCTCTACCCCTTGGCCTGGCGCCTCCATTCGCAAGAGCTGGGCTCGGGAGGATCAACGGTTGAAGCAGGCGATCAATCCTATTTCGGAGAAATGCGGCCCTTTCACGCCGTGACGGGCCTGAAGTGGGAATTGATCTTGGCGGTACCCCAATCGGATGCCCTGACGGATCCCCACCAGCGGGCCCTTGCGGTGGGCGTGTTCGGGGCGCTGTTCACTGCGCTGCTGGTGTGGCAAGGGCTCCGGTTGGCGCGCCGCTTCACGAATCCCCTCGGCCAGTTGGAGCAGGAAGCCGCGCGGCTGGGGAGTCGAACACCCTTGGACCTTCCCAAAACGGATATCCGGGAAATTCGCCACCTCTCCGAAGCGCTGGCCAGGGCCCATGGCGCGGTCTCCGAACGGGAACACCTCCAGGAACAGCTCCGGCAAAGCCAGAAGCTGGAGATGGTCGGCACGCTGGCCGGTGGCATCGCCCACGATGTGAACAATCAGCTGACGGCCATTCACGGTCAGATCGAATTGGGCATGGAGAAGTTAGGGGAAGACCATTCCGTGCAGCGCAACCTCCGCGCCGCTGCAGAAGCGACGCGCCGCTGCGGCGAAACGACGAAAGCGCTTCTCGCATTCAGCCGACCTTCCAATCCCGAATTGAAGGCTTTGGATCTCAACGGCGCCGTGCAGGAGGCCATGCTTTTGCTGGAGCGCGTCATCGACCGCCGCATCCATCTGGACTCGGTGCTGGAAGAGTCGCTTCCGCCCATCATGGGTGACAAGGTTCAGCTGGAGCAGGTGCTCATGAACTTGGTCGTGAACGGGCGCGATGCTCTTCCTGCGGGCGGCACCATCCAGGTGGTCACAGAACTTCGGCGCGGGGAGGTGGTGCTGGAGGTGCGCGACAACGGCGTAGGCATGACGCCTGATGTGAGATCCCGCATCTTCGAACCCTTCTTCACCACCAAAGATTTAGGAAAGGGCACCGGGCTCGGACTCTCCATGGTGCATGGCATCGTCGCGGCCCATGGTGGTCGGATGGAAGTGGATAGCGAGTGGGGGCGGGGGTCGACCTTCCGCATCTTCTTTCGGCCCGCAGAAGGCGCATTGGCCGAGCATGCGCAGATCCCCACGTCCCATGTGGCCCACTTTCATGGAGCCCACATCCTCGTGGTGGAGGATGAGCAGACCATCCGCCTCACCGTCGCGGAAGTTCTGGAAGCGCGTGGTGCGAAGGTGGTGGTGGCCCAGGATGGCCTCGAAGGGTGGGAGCGGCTGCAGTCTGAAACCTTCGATATGGTGCTCAGCGATCAGCTCATGCCGCGGATGACGGGCGTTGAACTGTTGGCGCGCATCCGAGAAACCTGGCCCCGTCTTCCCGTCATTCTTGCGAGCGGAAGAGGGCTTGAAGGCTTCGAGACGGAACTCGGCAAAGATCAGGCCCTGCGACTTCTGCCGAAGCCCTTTCCCCTTTCCAAGCTGCTCTCCCTCGTATCAGAGTGCCTCAGCCTTCCGCGGGCATGAAGCCCTTGTCCCGCAGCCGAATGGCTTCTTGATAGGCCGCGAGAATGGCGGTGCGGGTGCGCAGATAGCTGTTCTCGGTGACCTTGGCGTTGAAGGTCAGCGTGCTGATGAGGAGGTAGCCGCCGCCATCGCTGGAGACCTGGGGATTTCCCATGGAGATCTGGGAGAGGAGGACTGCGCCGCTGCTTTCGGAACGCATGCGCTCCATCAGACCCTCAGCCCAACTCTGCAGCTTGGGCATGTAGGACTGAGCCTCAGCCTCGGAGTTCGCCTTGATACGGCCATAGAGCGTGAACATCAAGCGCAGCTGCGGGGCATCGTAGCTGGAGTTGACGAACCCCGCCATGGACGCCATCTGCTGGAAGTCCTTGAGGATGTTCTGAAGTTTTTGGCTGGGCGGGGCCATGGCAGGCATGGTGCACCTCGGAAGGCCAGGATGGCATAGATCAAGGTGGATGGACCGCTCGAAGGGGCGGCCTTTCCTTTGAGGGGGGGAGTGATCCGTCCGACGGGATGGGCGAGGGCCCGCGTCACATACTTTCGAGCATGAGACTGAAACCGAAGGCAGTGCTGTGTGTGGGTTTCCTCGGGCTGATGATGGCCTGCGGCGGGGGATCCCCCAGCGCCGGAGATAACAAGGGTGGAACGACCTCGTCGCCAAGCCCGACCATCACCGCCTTCCAAACCTCCGCGGATCCAGTGGCACCAGGCGGCGCGGCGACCCTGACGGCCTCCTTCGCCGGGGGCACGGGCAGCATCGACCAAGGGGTCGGAACCGTTCAAAGCGGCACGGGCGTGGTGGTGCACCCTTCCGCGACCACCACTTACACCCTGACCGTCTCTGGAACAGGCACCCCCGCGCACAGCTCCCTTGTCGTGCATGTTCAGGCCCCGCCGGTGGTGGTGACCGTATCCCCCACCTCGGCGAACGTGGCGACGAGCGGAACTCAAACCTTCACCGCGACCGTAACGGGGACGACCAACCATGGCGTCACGTGGAGCGTGGATGGCAGCGGCTCGGGCTCCATCACCGCAGGTGGGCTCTATGCAGCCCCGAGCACCGCAGGCGCGTATACAGTGCGTGCGACCAGCCAGGCGGATGCCTCCGCTTCAGGCACCGCGACGGTGACCGTGACAGGAGGCGGCGTGATCACGCCCGGCGATCCCGGCGCGGCGGATGTGTCGTTGACCGTCAACACGACGTCCGGCGTGAAGGCCATTTCACCTTGGATCTACGGCATGAACTTCTACGGCATGTCGAACATGCCTGCCCACCTCACCCTCAATCGCGAAGGCGGCAATCGTTGGACCGCCTACAACTGGGAGACCAACGCATCCAATGCGGGATCCGATTGGGGACCCTACAGCAACGATAACTACCTCGGCGGTGGAAGCACGCCGGCAGGCGCCATCCCCATCGCAGCGGACCGCGCCAAGGGCGTAGCGACTCTCATGACGGTACAGATGCAGGGCTACGCCTCGGCGGATACGAGCGGCCTCGTGAACATCGGAGACCCCAACCACCTCGCTAATCGCTTCAAGACAGTGGTTTTCAAAAAGCCCGCAGCCTTCTCTGATACGCCAAATACCTCCGACGGCTCGGTGTACATGGATGAGTTCCTCAACTACTTGAAAGCCCACTTCCCCTCGGATCTCTTCACGAGCACGACGGCGCCGCTCTTTGTGGATCTCGATAACGAACCCGAATTGTGGGGAGATACCCACGCCGAAATTCAAACGGGTTTGATTTCCCCTGCGGCCTACCTGCAGAAGACGAAAGACCTCACCAAGGCCCTCAAGGCGGTTGCGCCTCAAGCACAGATCTTTGGTCCCGTGCACTACGGCTTTAATGGCATGGCGAATTGGCAAGGCTCTTCGGGCTACTCCGGTACCTTCTGGTTCACCGACGATTATCTCCAGCAGATGAAGGCGGCCTCGGATACGGCGGGGATCCGCCTGCTCGATGCCTATGACTGGCATTGGTATTCAGAGGCCTATGCCCACACGCCCGCCATCGACCCAAACGACGGCGTGCTCAAGTCCATGTACATCCGGGTGGTGAACGCGGACCGCACAGACCTTAGTGACGAGATGGTGGATGCCATCGCCCAAAGCCCGCGAAGCCTGTGGGACACGACCTATCCCGAGGACAGCTGGATCAAACGCTACTTCGGCGGTCCCATTTATCTGCTGCCCCGCATCCAATCGAAGATCGACGCGGCCTATCCCGGCACCAAGATGGTCATCGGAGAGTACGACAATGGAGGCGGCCGTCACATCGCAGGCACGTTGGCTCAAGCGGATAACTTGGGTGTCTTCGGCCGCTACGGCGTCTACGCTGCCACCTTCTGGGGCGGGGACAACAACGACGCCACCCGCTATGCCTTCACCTATGCAGGCTTCAAATCCTTCCGGGATTTCGATGGTGCCGGAGGCCATTTCGGAGACACCTCCATCGATAGCACCGTGAGCGATTGGGCCAAGGCCTCCTGCTGGGCGAGCAAGGATTCGGGGCAGGATGATCGAGTGGTACTCGTGCTCATCAATAAAACGAAAAATTCCCAGGTCACTTCCCTGCGGCTTTTCCATACCCGGGCCATGAGTACGGCCCATGTGTATGAAATCAGTGGCACAAACACCTCTCCCGTCACCAAGCCCGACATCAGTCTCAGTCTGACCAACGCTCTGAAAGTTACCTTGCCCGCTCGCAGCGTGACGACCATGGTGCTGGTGCCCTAACCTGAGGGTTATGCGACTGCCCTCGATTCCCGCCCTGGACCCGAATCGCCTCCCGGCCCTTCAGGCGCATCAGGATGATTTGACGAAGCCCCAGGGCGCCCTAGGGCGCTTGGAATCGGTGGGCGTGCGCCTGGCTTGGATCGCGGGACAGGCGAAACCCCAGGATCCCGCGGCCTACCTCCTCACCTTCGCAGGCGATCACGGCATCGCCAAACACGGCGTCAGTGCCTATCCCGCCGAGGTGACGCCTCAGATGGTGGCCAACCTGGCCATGGGAGGAGCGGCCAGCTCTGTGCTCTGCCGTCTCCACCACATCGAACATCGCGTCATCGACGTGGGTGTGGCAGTGCCGTGTGATTTCCCTGGAGTCATCCAGCGCAATGTACTGCGCGGCACGCACGACCCGCTGCTGGGACCGTCCATGTCCCGCGCCGATGCCGCCGCTTGCGTCATGGTGGGCGTTGAAGAAGTCATGAAGTTGCCCAATCAGGGATTCTCCCTCTTGGCCCTCGGTGAAATGGGCATCGCCAACTCCGCGGTGGCCGCGATGCTGGTATCGGTCTTCGCGCCCATGAGCCCCCGCGAGGCAGTGGGCCCAGGTACCGGCGTCTCCGGCGACGCGCTCGCGCACAAGATCGACGTGGTGCGCCGCGTGCTAGAGCTGCATCGCCCCGAAGCCGCCGATCCCATCGGCGCCCTCGCTTCAGTGGGCGGGTGCGAATTCGGGGCCATGGCCGGTGCCATGATCGCGGGTGCCTCGCGGGGTTGGGCGGTCATCGTGGACGGCTACATTGCATCCGCTGCGGCCCTGCTCGCCATCGAACTGGATCCCAAGGTGAAGGATTACCTCATCTGGTCTCACCGCAGTGCCGAGCCTGGGGCGGCGAAGCTGCTCACCAAAATGGACATTGAGCCCCTCTTGGATCTGGGCATGCGCCTAGGCGAAGGTAGCGGCGCGGCGCTTGCCGTGCCCATCCTCCGATCGGCCTGCGCCGTGATGCGCGAGATGGCGACTTTCAGTTCCGCCGGCGTGAGCGGGCGCGAGGCCGCGGCCCAAGCCTGATGCGGGCGCTCATCGGCGCAGTGCGCTTTCTCACGCGGGTGCCCGTACCAGGGCCCGAAACCCAGGTCGAAGATCTTGCGTGGGCGGTGGGTTGGTTCCCCTTGGTCGGTGCGGTGGTGGGTTTCGCCATCGCCGGCATGTTTTGGGCCGGCAGTCGACTGTGGCCCGCGCCGGTGGTTGCTGTGCTGGCCGTCGCCTTCGGACTGCTGCTCACCGGCGGCTTTCATGAAGACGGTTTGACGGACGCCGTGGATGGCCTTGGCGGTGGCATCACACAGGAGAAGGTGCTGCTGATCATGAAGGACAGCCGCATCGGCGCCTATGGCGCCATGGCCCTGTGGTGCGCGTTGTCGCTCCGCGCGGCTTCGCTCGTGGCTCTCGGAGCCAAGGCCCTCTTCTGCCTGCCCATGGCCATGCTCCTTGGGCGCTGGAGCATCGCGCTTCTGCTTCGCCTGCTGCCTCCCATCGCCGAAGGGCTTGCTAAGGAAGTGCATCGCCGCACGGCCTGGGGTCCCTTCTTCCTGTCCACCGCGCTGATGCTGTTGGGGCTGGGCATGGGATGGTGGCTGCATCAGCCGCGGTTGGTGGCCGCTCTTGGCGCCGCGGTAGGGGTCACGCTGCTCTGGGCCTGGCGCCTGAAGGTGCGCTTGGGCGGGCACAGCGGAGATCTCCTCGGTGCCTGTGCCATGCTGAGCGAAGCCGCAGCCCTTCTCGTGTGGATGTCCCGATGACCCCTCTCTATCTGCTTCGCCATGGCCCCACCGATGCAGTGGTGCAGGGGGCGCCTCTGGGCCGCACGGATCTGCTGGTGAACGCCGAAGCGGAAACCCGCTGGCCCGCCGTGAAAGCGGAATTGCGCACCTTGGGGCTGCAGCGAGTACTCTGCTCGCCCCTGCAGCGCAGCCGTTTCCATGCGGAGGATTTGGATCTACCAAGCCTCGTGCTACCCGATCTCGCCGAGCAATCCTTCGGTGCTTGGGAGGGGCGCCCGTGGTCGGAGCTCTCCGAGGCCGATCCCGTTGCGACGAAGGCCTTCTTCGCCGATCCCGTGAAGGCCGCACCTCCTGAGGGCGAGAGCTTCGCCCGCTGCGCCAGCCGCGCCGTGATGGCGCTGCAGGGCGCGCTGCAAGGGGAGGCTCCTACGCTCGTACTTGCGCATGGCGGCAGCCTTCGCGGCCTGCTTGCCCATTTCCTCGGGCTGCCTCTCGAGCGCGCCTTGGATCTTGCCTGGGCGCCGTACGGTCTATCTCTGCTTGAAATCTACGGCCCCAACCGAGGCCTGCTGCGCTTTCATAACCGCGTACTGGGCTGAACTTACAAAGGATTGCTTGCGGGTGCTTGCTCCCCGTGGTTCTCTGGGAGTTCTGACATTACGTCCTGTGATGTTCGGGAAGCCGGTGAGAGTCCGGCGCTGCCCCGCAACGGTATGCACCATTCTTCTGGAATGAGACCGCAAGCCGAGCCACTGGGAAACCGGGAAGGCTCGGGAGGATCCGAGGATCCTTGTCACGTGCGAGCCCGGAGACCGGTCCAGGACTTCACCCTTGCCGAGGGAGCAAGCGGAACTGGGACCTCCAGGGTCTTCGTGCCGCGCGCCTCTCGGTGTCATGCGCGGAGACATGCATGGGTCGCACTTCCCTTCTTTTCATCCTGGCTGCCGGCGCGGCGTTCGCTGCGGAAACCCCTTTCGACAAACCCAAGCCCAAGGCAGATGCCTCCGCCACCGTGACGGTGAGCGCTGAGGCCACGCCCGTTGAACAGGCCAAGACGCCTACCCTCGTGAAGGTGATCGATGTTCAGGCCATCGAGCGGAGCGGCGCCCGCACTCTCGGCCAGCTCCTGGATCAGCTGCTGCCCGGCCAGCTGATGAGCAATGGCGGTCCCGGTACCTCGTCCACCCTTCGCCTCGGTGGAAGCCGCGGTGAGGACGTGCTCGTTCTCGTCGACGGTGTACGTGTCACCGACGCCTCGGGCCTCGGCGCCGTGAACGCCAACTCTCTCTCCCTTGCGGGCATCGAGCGCGTGGAAGTGCTCTCGGGTCCCTGCAGCTCGCTCTACGGCGCCAACGCCGCGGGCGGCGTCGTGTCCCTCTATACCGCCGCAGGCGTGAAGGCGGGGTTCTCTCTCGATACCTTCGCCGCCGCGGGCACTCACAGCCGTCGCGAAATCCAGGCCGCGCCCGGTTTCGGATGGTCCACCGGTTGGGTGCGCACGAGCCTCGGTGCCTCCGAAGAGCAGGCCCCCACGGATACGCGCAATCGCTTCCGCCAATTGGCCACCTTTGTGGGCGTCGGTCAGCAGCTGGGCGAGGGACTTCTCACCGCCAGTTACCGCAATGCCTACCAGGGCGTGCCCATTCCCTACATCACCACCTCGTTCGGTCTCACGCCCCGTGGAGCCACCGCCTATGACGGCAGTCGGGAAACGACCCAGCGCAACGAGCAGCTCTCTACCACCTACAAAGTGAATCTCACGACGAGCCTGTTGTTGGACGCGAGCCTCGGCCAGGCTCTGCAGGAACGTGTGGAGACGCGCACCCTCACCAACGGTGGTTCTTCCTACCGCAGCCGTCGCACTCAAGAAGGCGTGGGTCTCCACTGGCGTCCCGAGGGTGGTTACGGTGCCAGTCTGTTGCTGGAAGGCTTCGATGAGAAGGGCGTCATGCCCTCCTACCCCAAGGGCGAAGACACCGGCAAGGCCACGCACTTTGGCGGCGTGGTGGAGGCCTTCTGGGAACCCACCCAAGTGCTGCGTCTCGTCGGTTCCTACCGTCGCCAGAAGGATAGCCAGCGCTTCGAACCTGTGACCCCTGGACTGGCGCTACCGGATCGGGATGCCACTGCCGGCACCTGGCGCATGGGCGCCACCTTCGTCTTTCCTGGCGGCCACCGCTTCTACGCCAGCGGCGGCACCGGCTTCGGCGTACCCTTCCTTTCGGCCGTGCTCTATCACGCCAACAATCTGCTGAACCCCACGAGCTTCAGCTACGATCCTTCCTCCTACAAGCCGCTGGAGAATGAGCGCAGCCGCGTGGCGCAGATCGGCTACGGCTATGCGGAGGGCCCCTGGTCCTTCCGCTTGGATGCTCAGCTAACCACCTACGACAACCTCGTCTACTTCGATCTGGCGAGCACCTTCGACTACGCCAACGGTCAGAACCTGCGCATCCAAGGCGTGGAGACAGCCCTCGCCTATCGTGTGAAGACCTGGGGCGCCGAGCTCAGCGTGCGCAATCAGGAAGCCCGCGACCTCGGCGTGCCCCTCGATCAGCAGCTCACGAGCGGCGCCGTCGTGCGTCGCCCCTTTAACACGTTCGGTCTGAGTGGCTACGTGGAGCAGGGTGCCCTGCGCGTGGACGGCCACTGGTCCTGGTCCGGCGCGCGCTACGAGAACTACGGCGGCTTCCCCTCCAAACTCGCGGCCAACAAGACCCACTTCAATGATCTGGGCTTGCTGGCGGCATGGACCTTCCGTCCCGGGCTCTCCCTGGGGCTGCGCGGCGAGCATCTGCTTCAGCCGCACATCACCCGCGCGGATTGGCGGAACCGCACCTACGATCTGCGCAACGATTCCGAACAGATCTATGGATTCCCCTCTCAGGCCCCGATCTGGAGCCTGGAGCTGCGCTACCGTTTCTAGGCCATGCGATCCCTTCGCCTCCTCCTCTGCCTCCTGGCCACGGTCCTGCTTTCGGCGGGGCCGCGGCCGGTTCGTGTCGTGTCCCAGACGGTGGGTACTGATGAGTTGCTGCTCGCCGTCGCCGACCCTTCGCAGATCGCGGCACTGAGCCATTTGGCCCGCGAAGCGAAGTACAGCGCCGTTGCCGTCGAGGCAGCGAAGTACCCGCAGATCCAGCCTGGCGACGCCGAAAGCCTGCTGCGCTTCAAGCCCACGCATGTCGTTGTCGCCAGCTATAGCCGGGCGGATCTCGTTACCCAATTGCGACGCAGTGGTGTGAAGGTCATCAGCATCGACCGCTTCAACACGCTGGAGGACAGCTACGCCAACCTCCGTCTATTGGCGAAGGAGTTGGGTACGGAGGAGAAGGCCGAAGCCCTCATCGCGCGCTGCCAGGCCCGCATGGCCGAACTGGCGCGCCGCCTCCAAGGTGTGAAGCCCGTGCGGGTGTTAGCGCCCAGTACCTACGCTTTCACGGGGGGTAAGGACACCACCTTCGACGATCTCTGCCAGCACGCGGGCGCGCTCAACGTGGCTGCGGAGGCGGGGCTCGTAGGTCATGCGCCGACGCCCAGTGAGGCCGTGCTGACCTGGAAAGTGGACTGCCTCGTGCTTGCAGGGGAAGACGGCACCACTGCGCTCAGGACCTTCCAGCAGACGCCGCCTTACAAATTCCTCGAAGCAACAAAGGCCGGGCGATACGTGCTGCTGAAGAGCCGCGAGATCAGCTGCGTCACCCACTACCGGATTGACGGCTACGAATCCTTAGCTCGTCAACTGCACCCGGAGCGATTCAAGTGAAGCGCCCTGGCGCGGCCCTTGTCATCGCGGCGGCCGCGCTGCTTCTCATGTTCGCCCTGAGCCTCGCCATCGGCGAGGTGCCCCTTGGCCCTTCCCGGTGGCTTGCCGCCTGGAGGGGCCAAGATGAGTTGGCGCGCACCATCCTTTTCCAGATCCGCCTTCCGCGCGCCCTCGTGGGTATGGGCGTGGGCGCGGCGCTGGCGGCCTCCGGCGTCGTCATGCAGGCCTTCTTCCGCAACCCTTTGGCGAGTCCTGGGCTGCTGGGCGTCAGCAGCGGCGGTGCTCTCGGCGCAGTGATCGTCATCTCCGCGGGATGGGCCGGCGCGGGGATCTTCACCCTTCCCCTCGCCTCCATCGCCGGTGCTTTCGTCGCCACCTGGGCTGTGTTGCTGCTCTCCCAACGCGGGGCCGGAATGGAGCGACTGCTGCTTTCGGGTGTGGCCCTCAACGCCCTGCTCGGTGCGGCGACCAGTTACGTGCTCATGCGCAACGCCACCATCTATGATCGCAGCGCGCAGATCCTCTTCTGGCTCATGGGCGGATTGGAAGACCGCGCCTGGGAGCATGTCTGGATGGCCCTGCCAGGCATCGCGCTATCGGCGGCCTTCCTGCTGCCGTGGGGGCGCGGCATGAACCTCCTTTCCCTCGGTGAAACCTCGGCCCAGAGCCTGGGTGTGGATGTGCGCCTTCTGCGCCGTACCCTGCTCATCACCTCCACGCTGCTGACGGCACTGGCGACGGCAGTCGGAGGCGTCGTCGGTTTCGTGGGGCTCATTGTGCCGCACATACTGCGCCTCATCGTGGGCCCCGATCATCGCCGCTTGCTGCCGCTCTCTCTGCTGGGAGGCGCCACCTTCGTGCTTGCCTCCGACCTCGCCTGCCGCATGCTCGCCCTGCGCCTCGGCGTGGTGACGGCGCTCGTGGGCGGGCCGTTTTTCCTGTGGCTATTGCGGAGAAGGCCGGCATGATCGAAGCCCGTGCACTCACCGTCGAGAATCGGCTGGGGCCGCTGGATCTGAGCCTTCCCTCGGGCTGTCTCGCCGCCGTGGTGGGTCCCAACGGCGCGGGGAAGAGCACCCTACTGCAGGCTCTTGCGGGATTGCTGCCCGCGGAGGGCGAAGTGCGGTGGCAGGGCGAAGTGCTCTCCGGCCTGGCGATGCTCGATCGGGGCCGCCGCTGCGCGTGGGTTGGCCAGGAGACGCACTTCGAATTCGATTTCCCCGTCCGTGAAGTCGTCGCCATGGGGCGCTACGCCCATGATGACGATGGCCGCGGTGTGGCTGAGGCCTTAGAGGCACTCGATATGACCCAATTGGCCGACCGCCCGGTGACGCGCCTCTCCGGTGGTGAGCGGGCGCGCACCCAGTTGGCGCGAAGCCTTGCGACCGACGCACCTATCCTGCTTTGGGATGAGCCCCTCGCCCAGCTCGATGTGCGCCACCAACTCGAAGTGCTCATGCTCGCCAAGGGCTTGGCGCAGAAAGGCCGCACGGTGTTGATGTCCATACACGATCTCCGCGTGGCCCACTGCATGGATGCGGTCCTCGTGCTCAAGTCGGGTCATCTCGTAGGATTTGGTGAGCCCACGGCCGTGCTGACGCCAGAGCTCATCCTCACCACCTTCGGTGTGAAGGCCAAGCTGGCGAACGATCTTATTTTGGAGCTGCCATGAGGACCTTCGAAGACGACTCCGAGCACAAGAAGGTCATGGAGAAACTCCAGAAGGTGATGGAGAAGAAGATCGCCCGGGCCGACCGCGAAAAGGGCCTGCTGATGGTCCATACGGGAAATGGAAAAGGGAAGAGCAGCGCCGCGCTCGGCATGCTCATCCGCAGCCTCGGCCACGGCTACCGCTGCGCCGTGGTGCAGTTCATCAAGGGCGAACGGGCCACGGCGGAGACGGCGCTTCAGCAGGCCTTCCCGTCGCTGCTCCAATGGGATCGAGTGGGCGAGGGCTTCACCTGGGATACCCAGGATCGGGCGTCGGACATCGCCACCTGTCGCGCGGGATGGGAGATCGTGCGCGCACATCTGGCGGATCCCACGCTGAAGTTCCTCCTGCTGGATGAGTTGAACATCGTGCTGTCCTACGACTACCTTCCCTTGGAGGAAGTGATGTCGGATCTCCTGGCCAAACGGGAGGATCTGCACGTGGTCGTCACAGGCCGCGGCGCGCCGCAGCCCCTCATGGATGCCGCGGATCTGGTGACGGAAATGAAGGAGATCAAGCATCCTTTCAAGGCCGGCATCAAAGCCCAGCCCGGCATCGAGTTCTGATGCAGGCCCTCCTCTTTCTCGGCGCCGGCGCGCTGGATGAGATGGTGGGCGATCCCGAAGGCTGGCCTCATCCCGTGCGTGCGCTGGGGTGGTGCATCGCCCGAGTCGATGCGGGTCGTCGCTCCGTGACCTCGCCGCGCATTCTGCTTGCTTTGGGATGTTTGCTGGCGCTGCTGTTACCCGCCGCTTCGGGTGCATTTGCATGGCTGTGCCAGCGTCTCCTGGGCTGGCCCGTGGTGGTGGCGCTCGGAGCCTGGATGCTGGCGGGGAGCAGCCTACGCCGGGCGGTGCGCCGCGTTCTGGAAGCACCCGATCTGGCTGATGCACGCAGAGCCGTGGGTGGATTGGTGGGGCGCGACGTGGATCGCCTTGAAGCAGAGGGCATCCATCGCGCCGCCTTGGAGAGTCTCGGTGAAAGCTTGTGCGATGGCGTCGTCGCTCCCCTTTTCTGGTTTGTCGTGGCGGGGTTGCCGGGCCTGTGGGCCTTCAAGGCCGTGAGCACGCTGGATTCCATGGTGGGCCACCGTGAAGCCCCCTGGACCCATTTCGGATGGGCTTCGGCGCGCCTCGATGATGTGGCCAATTGGATTCCCGCGCGGCTGACTGCGCTCTTCATCGCCTCGGCCGCGCTCTCCTGGCGGGCGTGGATCACCGCGTGGAGAGAGGCTTCCGCCCATGCGAGCCCCAATGCGGGCTGGGGCGAAGCCGCGATGGCAGGAGCCTTGGGCATCGAGCTTGGCGGTGAGAATTATTACGATGGCGTGCCCAAAGCGGGGCCGCGTTTTGGTGCGCCGCTGCGCCCATTGGACGAGGGTGTTGTGCGTGAAGGCCTCACCCTCGCTGGGCGGGTCAATGTCCTCGCACTTCTCTTGGGTGCCGCAACTCTGTGGCGGTTTCATGGTTGAGGCCATTCACGGTGGGCGAGTGCATGCGGCCGCGCGGCGACTGGGCGTGGATCCGTCCGCCATTCTGGACTTCAGTGCCAACCTCAATCCGTTGGGCCCGCCGGAGGGCATGATCGAGGCCCTGCAGGCCGCCCTTCCCCATGGACTCTCGGCCTACCCGGATACGGATGCGCCCGCGCTGTGCGAACTGCTGTGTCAACGTCATGGAGCGCAAGAAGAGAGCTTAGTGTTGGGTCATGGGGGCGCGGCCCTTCTGTTGCTTGCCCTCAGGGCCCTTGCGCCTCGACGGGTGTTGGTGCCTGAACCCTGTTTCTCGGAGCAGCCCCGAGCGCTGAAGGCCGTGGGGGCGGACATGGTGCCCCTTCCCATGCACGACCTGCGACTTCGGCTGGAGGACCTCGATCCGCGGGCCTTTCAATGCGATGCGGTGCTCCTCACCAATCCCCACAACCCCACGGGGCAGTTGATTCCGCGGGGAATGTTGGAGTGTTGGATCGCGGCCCATCCTGATGTGGCGCTGGTGGTGGATGAGGCGTTCATGGATTACGCCGAAGCCGAGAGCCTATTGCCTCAAGTGCTGGAACGTCCCCGCACGGTGGTGTTGCGCAGTCTGACGAAATTTTTCGCGATGCCGGGGCTGCGTGTGGGGTACGCCTTTGCCGATCCATCCACCGTTACCCGAATGCGCGAGCTGCAAGAGGGATGGCCTGTGGGGCAGTTGGAGCTCATCGCCGCTGAAGCGGCCTTGCGAGACGTGGCTTATGCATCTCGCAGTTTGGAGCTCTTCCACCAAGAAGCTCCCCGCTGGGCTCAGGCCCTTCGTGAGCTCGGCCTGCAGGTCTTTCCGAGCGCGGGCCCTTATGTGCTGGTTCGGTTGCCCGGCGCTTTTGGGACGCGCTTGGCGGAGTCGCTTGCCGAGGAAGGCCTGCTCATTCGCACATGCGCGAGCTGGCCTGGGCTCGACGACCGCTACCTTCGCCTGGCGGTGAAGGATGCTGCCTCACATGAGAGGCTGCTGCCCCGTCTCCGCCATCATTTAGCGACGCTGAAGTAGCTTCGCATGCGCTGGACCCAGGCTTCCGCCCAGGTGGGCTGAGCGGCGAAATGAACATGGCAGTACGTGGCCACCAAGGATCCATCGGCATAGCCTTCCATCCGGCCCTCGCCTCGCAGGGGTGCGGCTTCGTAGGCGGGCTGAGGCAGGGGGCCTTCCCAGGCGGAGTGATGAAATTCGTGGGCCTTGCCCTCGATGCCTTGGGCCCCGAAGAGGAGATCCCGTTGGGCAGTGAGATGTTTGTAGCCGAAGTTCTGAAGCCGTTCGGTCATGCGTGTGCGGCCCTGGATAAGGCCCGCCATGGGATGGCTGCGCCCTTGAAGATCCACGAGGGCTTCGGAAAGCAACATGAGGCCGCCGCATTCCGCATAGATGGGTAGGCCGATGGCTTTCGCAATGCGCAGGTCCGCATGCAATGCGGCATTGGCCGCCAGCGTTTCGGCATGAAGTTCGGGATAGCCACCGGGCAAGTAGATGCCGGCGATGCCTTCGGGCACACGCTCTCGAAGTGGCGAGAAGGGCACCCATCGCACGCCGAGGCGCTCCATACGATCCAAGGTATCGGCATAGGCGAAGGAGAAGGCCTCATCCCAGGCAAGCGCGACAGGAAGCGCTCCCGATTTTGGCGCGAGCACAGTCGGGAGAGTCGGCGAAGCTGCGACCGCCATCAATCGATCGAGATCGAGGGTCTCCGCCAATTCTTCGGCCAGCGCGTCGAGGGCTTCTTCCAGATGGGGCAGATCCGCGGGCCGATGGATGCCCAGGTGGCGCTCCGGCAGGCGCCATGCGGAACTGCGTTTGGCCCACCCGATGACTTGTACTTGGGTGTGGGCTTCCACTGCGCTGCGAAGCAACTGAAAATGCCCCTCGCTTCCCACGCGGTTGAAGATGACGCCGGCGACGCGCAGATCGGGCCACAAAGCCTGGTGCCCCAAGATTGTGGCGGCGATGCTGCCGCCCACGGCGCTGGCATCCACCACCAGCACGACGGGCACGTCCATGCGCCGGGCGAGATCGGCGGTGGAGCCCTGAAAACTTACGGGATCCGCACCATCGAAGAGGCCCATGACGCCTTCCACGAGGCCGAGGCTCGCGCCTTCGCCACCGCGCTGAAGCCCTTCCCTGAGCGCGGCGTCGTCCATGAACCAGCCATCAAGATTCCAGCAGCGGCGCGCCGCGGCGACGGTGTGAAGCTGGGGATCCAGATAATCAGGACCGGCCTTGAAGGGGGCCACCACTTCGCCCCGGTGGCGAAGGGCCCGGATCAACCCTGCGGTGAGGGTGGTTTTTCCGCAGCCGCTGTGGGTGCCTGCGAGGACGAGGGCCTTCATGGGTTCACCGTCTGGAGGAGCCGTTCCCAGGCGCCGGGACGCAGATGGCGCTTCATGTGAGCGGCCCAGCGATCCAAGCGCAGCTCCAAAGGATCCGCCGCGTGTATCGGCTGAGTGGGAAGGCCGCGATCGCGACGCACGACGTTGAGGAAGGCTCCCCGCCAAGCGTCATTCGTTAAGAGGCCATGAAGGTAGGAACCCAAGGCGCGATGGTGGCGCCAACCCCCTTCGGTTCCGGCATCGCTGGGTAGAGGCTCCCCTTCGCCGAGGCACTCACTTTGGCCGTGGTGGATCTCGTAGCCCTCAAGTCGGTGCCCCGTTTCAGGCCATGCGCTATGAAAGGCGCTTTGGGTGGTGTGCTTGTCGGGAGAAAAGGTGGTGCGGATGGGGAGGAGATCCAGGCCAGGCCAATGGGCGGGTCCGCCTTCGGTGTCAAAGGGATCGTCCAAGGTCTTTCCGAGCATCTGATATCCGCCACAGAACCCCAGCATCCACGCGCCTCCATCGGCGGCCGCGCGAAGTGCCGCCACCATGCCCGTGGAGGTGTGGTGGGTCAAGTCGGCGAGGGTGGATTTGGAGCCGGGCAGCACGATCAGATCGAAGTCCTTGAGGAGGTGTGGATCGGTGATCCAGGTGAGGTGCGCATCCGGTTCGGCCATCAGCGGCGCGAGGTCTTCGGTGTTGGATACGCGCGGGCTGAGGAGGGCGCCGATGTTCAGCATGCCGCTTTGGGCTTTCGCGTCTACGGGGATGCGGAAGGGGCGGTCCTCTTCATCAAGGCCGTGTTCGACGTGGGGGAGCACCGCCAAGACGGGCACGCCGCAGTGGGCTTCCAAGGCTTTGATGCCTTCGTCGAAGAGGGAGGCGTCTCCTTTGAATCGGTTGACGACGAGACCGATGACGCGAGCCCGGTCCTCCTGGGGCAGGAGATCCAGCGTGCCTTTGGCCTGAGCGAAGACGCCACCCTTGTGGATGTCCACCACGAGCACGATCCCGGCGTTGAGATGCCGCGCGGGACGGAGGTTCACGTAGTCGCGGTCCATGAGGTTCAATTCCACCGGAGAGCCCGCGCCCTCCATGACGATTACATCGTGCCGCTGAGCCAGGCGATTCAGAGCCTGCAAGGCGATGGTCGAGAGCTCCGACGTGTCGCGGAAATAATCCTTGGCTTCCCGCTGCCCGATGGCGCGGCCCAGCACGATGATCTGGGCGCCGGTGGAGGAGGTGGGCTTCATGAGCACGGGGCCCATGTCCACGTGGGGCGCCTTGCGGCAAGCGGCGGCCTGGAGGATTTGAGCCCGAGGCATTTCGAGGCCCTCGGGGGTCACGCCGGCCTGGTTGGCCATGTTCTGGGCCTTGAAGGGGGCCACGTCCAGACCTTCATTTGCGAAGAGGCGGCAGAGCCCCGCGGTGACGAGGCTTTTGCCGACATCGGAGGCGGAACCAAGGACAGAAATCGCACGGGCCATCTGTCTATCATGACCTATGGGACGCATCGTTTATCTCACCGGACCTGTGCGCAGCGGCAAGAGCCGCCGGGCGGTGGAGCTGGCATCGGTCTGGGGGGAGGGCGTGGTGGTGGTGGCCACCTTCCGCAGCGAAGGGTGCGACGACGAAATGGCGGATCGCATCCGGCGCCATCAGGCGGAGCGGCCCGCATGGCGCGTGCTGGAGGCGCCGGAGGATCCCGTAGCTGCATTGGGTGCAATGGCCCCTTCGCCCAGCGGCGTGCTTTTCGATTGCCTCACCCTGTGGCTCGCGGATCGCTTGGATCAACCTGACGACACCCTTCGTGGGGCCTGGAGTCGGCAGTTGGAGGCCTTCCATTGCGCGCCCTGGCCCATTGTCATCGTGGGCAATGAGGTGGGGTGGAGCCCGGTTCCGGATTCTCCCCTGCTGCGCCGATACCGGGATCTGGCGGGCTGGTTGGGCCAGGCCACTGCTGCTGCCAGCGATGAAGCGTGGTTGATGGTGTCGGGGTGTCCGCTGCGGTTGAAGTAGCTCGACCCAAGGGGCCTCGATAGACTCCCTTCCATGAAACCCTGCGTTCTGTGGTTACTGCCGCTTTCGCTGGCGGCTCAGAGTTTTGATCCAAGGCCCATGCCTACGAGGGAGCTATTTCCCCTTGCGCTTGTGCCACTGGTCAACCAACACCTCGTCCCTCAACCGATGGGGGACGTGGACATCGAGGGTGACTTACACTTCGG
>JACXTT010001365.1_pt1 | contig 40620 bp, 45 predicted proteins | sample 9270951 | NCBI WGS metagenome assembly JACXTT01 (sample SAMN15532306, study PRJNA645909) | rock metagenome | isolation source: weathered quartz diorite | place: Puerto Rico | collected 2017-06-21
GCTTCTTCAACGTGGTGGAGGTAAGCGGGATCGAACCGCTGACCTCTTGCATGCCATGCAAGCGCTCTCCCAGCTGAGCTATACCCCCGTCCGGTGAAGAAGCAAAATTATAGACTAAACTCTTGCATTCCGCAAATGCGGAAAGTGATAAATCAAAGATATTTGCGGACCCGCGCAAGAACGGCATCGCGATCGAACAATTCGAGCACGGCATCGATCGCCGGCGTCTGCAACTGGCCGACCAGGATTAGGCGCAGCGGCATGGCCAGCTGCGGCATTTTAAGACCGTGCGCCGCCAGCACTTCCTTGATCATCGCCGCCAGGGCCGGCTTGTGCCATTCCACCGTTTCGATGCGTTCGGCAAACTGCGCCAGCGCCGGCTTGACGGCGTCATTCAAATGCTGCGCCAGCAAGGCCGCGTCGGGATTGGGCGTGCGGTAAAACAGCATGGCGGCATCGGCCAGCTCGTTGACCGTGTTGGCGCGCTCCTTCATCAAGCCCAGCACCTGGCCCAGCGGCGGGTTGTGATTGAACTCCGCGCCCTCGGCCAGCATGCGCGGACGCGCCAGTGACGCCAGGCGTTCGTTGTCAGCCTGCTTGATGTACTGGTTGTTGATCCAGTTGAGTTTTTCAGGATTGAACTGGGCCGGCGATTTGGTCAGGTTGGTCAGATCAAACCATTTGCAGAAATCTTCCATCGAAAAGATCTCGTCGTCGCCATGGCTCCAGCCCAGGCGCGCCAGGTAATTCAGCATTGCTTCCGGCAGATAGCCCTGGGCCGGGTAATCCATCACGCTGACGGCGCCATGGCGCTTCGACAGCTTTTCGCCATCGGCGCCCAGGATCATCGGCAAGTGGCCGTATTTCGGCAACGGCGCACCGATCGCGTTCAAAATATTGATCTGACGCGGGGTGTTGTTGACGTGGTCGTCGCCGCGCAGCACGTGGGTGATTTGCATGTCCCAGTCGTCGACGGCGACGCAGAAGTTATAGGTCGGCGTGCCGTCCGGACGGGCGATGACGAGGTCGTCCATTTCCTTGTTGCCGATGGTGATGGTGCCCTTGACGACATCGTCCCAGCTCACTTCGCCATCGAGCGGATTTTTGAAACGCACAACCGGCGTGCGGCCTTCCGGCACCGCCGGCAAGGTCTTGCCCTCTTCAGGACGCCAGGTGCCATCGTAACGGGGCTTTTCGCCCGCCGCGCGCATTCTCTCGCGCATCGCCTCGACTTCTTCCGGCGACGAATAGCACAGATAAGCGGTGCCGGCGTCCAGCATCTGCTTGATCACTTCGCGATAACGGTCCATGCGCTGCATCTGGTAGAACGGACCTTCGTCATGCTGCAGGCCCAGCCATTCCATGCCGTCGATGATCGCCTGCACCGCCTCCGGCGTCGAGCGCTCCAGGTCGGTGTCTTCGATACGCAAAATAAAGGTGCCGCCGAAGTGGCGGGCGAACGCCCAGCTATACAAGGCGGTGCGTGCGCCGCCAAGGTGGAGGTAGCCGGTCGGGCTGGGAGCGAAACGGGTGCGGACGACTGTCATGGCGATTTTAAGTGAGGCTAAAAAATAGCTATTTTACAGCGTTGCTGCATGGGCCCTGCGCGCCAAGGTGCAGGTGAATTTCCCGGCACGCAAGGCGATGAGCGCGATGCATGAAGGCCCCCGTCCCCGCCCAGGGCGATCGCATACCTCAGCCTGTTCAGAAATATTGACGGTACACTGGATGTTCTCGACCGGCAACGATTCCCATGACGGGGTTGGTGCTTTCGGCTGATGCGAATAAAAATAGGCGCTTTCACCGTTAAGTGTTGAATTTCCCAGTGGATTCGTCGGCCGGCGATCGACTGCTGAGTACGCCAATCGCGGCGACTAGTTGCGTCGGAAAGGTTGACGCAGCGCTGTCAGCGACGCCAGCGATATCGCGTTCGACGAGCTTGCGTCAAACCGGCCAAACTGAATTGTCGATGCGGACGCGGCAGTCAGGCAAATTAATTCCTGATAGCAGTACCCACATTTAACGGTGAAAGCGCCTAAAAATACCAGCCCCTTGTTTCGAACAACTTCGCCACATGAATACGTCGAATTTTTCACACGCGGACCAACAAGCACTACAACGCTCGATGGCGTATTGGGTGAGCAAATGGGACTGGGAGTGCCCTACCCTTTTCGGTATCGAGCTCGATGAGTTAAAGCATGTGTCGGCGCAGTGGCCGCTGCTTGCCGGCGACAACGATTCCATAGCGCAGCACGCTGCCATAGTCGCGCTGCGTGAGCTGCTACATGGTGCGTCATCGGTCGCACCTGGCGATGTCAAGAGACTGATCGGGCTGTCTCACGATGGCGCCACCACTCTTTTGGCGCGCTTATCGGCTGGCCACTGAATGTTCTGCGGCGTGGTTGTTCCGCAGGCCAGCTCGCAATGCCTCGACACATTGCTCGCGCCCATCGCACCCACGACTACGGCGGCTCTGCTCGACAACGCGCGCCGTGCCATCGATCGCATTCTGCGCCATACTCCGAGGTTCTCCGCAATTGGGGGTTGGCTGAACAGTCGATAGCATGCCAAGCTGCTCTCCTCGATTTGAAAAAGCGAATTGCTGCCCAGGACAACCATGCAAGAATTACTCGATGCCTTGAGTGCCGAATTTGACAATGCGGAAGTATGGCTGCGGTTGGTCGACGCAGAATGGTCTATGGATGACTTAAGGTTGACGCTGTCGATTCGATTCGATGATCAGCGTGAACTCCAGTTGTGGGAAATCGCGTGCTCTGGCGTGGTCGAAGAATTGCTGTGCTCGGACGGCAGCTCGGGCCTCGCCGTATCGACCGACTCGCCGCTGACAAAATCGTTTCTGGAGCCGATGGTAGCGATTATGTTTTCACAAAACGAAATGTCGCCGGAAAGCTTGTTCGGCCTTGTGTGCTCATGCTGCATCGAAGTGACGGGAACCACAGAAAGCATAAACAGCTTTCTCAACGGGGCGCCTTCGGCAGGAGGTATCGCCAGCTCGTCTTACGGACTCCTCGGACAGTTTCCCGAATCGCTGGCGCTGAAGATCCTAGACACGCTGAGGGGTAAGCCCATTCTGTGCAATGCCCTGGCTGGGCGCCTGCCGACCCGTTGGGATGGTGTGCAACAATCTCCCTACGGCGAACTGAAAACGTTGCAATTTGGCCGTTCGTACGTTATCGCCGAAGCGTTCAGCGCCAGGCGAGCGTAACAGTCGCTTATAGCGTCACTCTCCCCACCACCCGCGCACTATCCCCGCTCTTCATCATATCCACCACCCGGCAATCGCCGCACATGCGCAGCCGGTCCAGGTGGCCCGCAAAGGCCGGGTGGCCGCCCATCTTCGCCACCATATTAGTAATCATCTGCACGCTGCCGAAAGGTTTCGAACAGCGGATGCAGCAGAACGGGGTCGACTCGTGTTTCACCACCGGCTTGTTCCAGGTGTCGAGCAGCAGCAGGCGCGGTTCCAGCACGATGGCGTCTTCCGGGCAAGTGGTCTCGCACAGGCCGCACTGCACGCAGTTTTTCTCGACGAAGCGCAGCTGCGGCACGGTGGTGCTGTCCATCAGGGCGGACGACGGACAGGCGCCGACGCAGGCCATGCACAGGCTGCATTTGCTGGTGTCGACCTGGACGTTGCCGAAGGGGCTGCCAACTGGTAGAGCAATCACCTCGGCTTTGATGGGGGCGTGCGCGGCCAGGTGATTCAAGGCCAGGTCGAGCGTGTTGCGTTTGTCGGCCATGATGTGAAAGGTGGCCGCGTGCATGGCGACGGCGGCGGGCGGCCGGTCCAGCGCGGCGGCCAGGGCGCCGCTGCCGGCAGCGTGTACCAGGCGGCAGTGCAATTGGTTGAAACCGAGGCCGGCCAATACGGTGTTGGCGATCTCCATCTGCGCAGTGACGGCGCCACGATATTGCGGCGCCTCCTCGTCCGTCATCAAAACCATGACTTCTCCCGCACCGTAGGCGAAGGCGGACAGCCAGACATCGATGCCGATGGATGCCGCGTGCTCGATCTCGATGGGAATCACGTGCGCCGGCACGCCCCCGGCCGCCGTCTCCATGGCCGCGATCAGTGCTTTGCCGGCGCCGCCATTGTGAAACAGCAGTGAAGGGGCGCCGCCGCCCGCCACGCGGTAGGCGGCGATCAGGGCGCGCAGGCGTTCGCCCGTGTAGCTGGCGCTGGGGTAGGCGTAGCTGAGCGCGCCGGTGGGACAGACCGTGCCGCAGGCACCGCAGCCGGCGCACAGGTTGGGGTTGACGAACACCTTGTCGCCGCGGCTGGAGATGGCTTCGGCCGAGCAGATGTCGATGCAGGCCTTGCAGCCGACCAGTTTATTGCGGCTGTGGGCACACAGGCGCTCCTTGTAGGTAAAATATTTCGGCTTCTCGAATTCGCCGATCATCCCGGCCATCTCGCGCACGGCGTCGGCACGCTTGCCGATGTCCGCGCCGGGGGCAAAATAGCCGGGCGGCTTTTCGTGCTTGCCGATGACGGGCGTGGCCGACAGATCCAGCACCAGGTCGAAGCTGGCGCGGCCCACCTCCCCTGCGGCATCCCACACCGCATCGAAATTGCCCAGCCAGCCGTCGACGTGGACGCGCTGTACGCGGTGCACGGCGTACAAGCGGGCAGGTTCGATTCCCACTGCGGGGTCGGTCAGCAACACCGTCAGCGGCAATTGGGCCGATAACCCTGCGGCCCACGGCGCGACTTCGAGCGCGGTGCCGATGATCAGGGTGCGCCCGCTCGACTGGTAGCTGATCGATGAGACGGGCTCGGGGTCGGGCAAGGCGGCAGCGGCGGCCAGGGCGGCGGTCCTGGCGCGGGCGCGCAGCAGGGATACTTCGGGTGAATTCATGCAACTTCCTGATCTGGGGCGGGCGGCGGCGCTGCGGCCGGAGCGGCCGGCGGCGCAGCGGTGTCTGGCGTGGGGTCTTGCGTGCAGAGCAAGGCATCGACGTGTTCGATGACCTCGTCAAGGCGCGCGAAGAGGTTTTTGTTGTGGCTCAGTTCGGCCAGCATGTCGGCGGAGACGGGGCTGGGGATGGTGTAGTCGCCCATGTAAATGTCGAGGCCGTCGTGACCCTGGAAATGCGGGTCGGAGAACAGCTTTTTCATGGCCAGGCGGCGGACGGCGGCGTCGACGTTTTTGGCGACGAAGGTGGAAAAATCGGAGTCGGCTGTCAAAGCCGCGGCGTCGGCGATGGTGGGCGGCGGCGGCGCTGAGGGCGTATCGGAAGCGGGGGTCAGGCCGGGCCGCGCGAGGCTAACAGAAACTGGATCCAAGTCTGGCGATGGCGCGGGGAAATTCACCTCAGCAGCGACACCCGCCTCCTCCGGCGCCGCCTTCAGCCGCGACCAGCGCTTCAAAAATCCTTCGTCAGACATGGACCATCCTAAAACCGGGCACGCTTGCCGTGGCGCTGCTCGCCGCCGGGCGCGCGCGGGATGTAATGCTGGCGCAGATACTCTCCCAGCCAGGCGTGGATTTCGGCCGGCATGGCGACGCCGTCGGCGGCCTCGCCGGAATCGAACATGCGGGTGCCCTCGACGTAGCTGACCGAAGCGCGCAGCGGCATGGCCATGCCGTCCTGCATGCGCCACATGACGAACACCTTCGATTCGGGCGCCAGCCAGTTTTCGTGATAACCCTCGTTTTCATCGCCAAACAGTTCCAGCGACAAGCCCGACACCAGCCAGGACTGGCGGTCGTCGTCCTGCGCCAAGGGCTGCACCGCCGGCAAGCCGCCGCGGTCGGCCATCACCGCCACCGCCGCCCACGCCTCGTCCGCCCAGCGGTGCTTGAGGACGCGGCGCTGCATGACGATGGCGATGGGCAGCCTGGCGATCGGTTTCGCGCCCCCTAGCAAGTGAACGCCGGGAACGTGCGGGGTGTCGACACGCGCCGCCAGCTCCGATGTTGCATCAATCGAATCGAATTTCATCTTGGAGTCTTTGCGCCATTTGAATTTATGACCATTTTACCAATAAGTTATGAAATATGAATGTCGGGAAACTTTACATACTTTTCGGAAATTCATTTGGTATACCGCCAAGTCATTGTTTTCTTTAACTAATAATATCTGGCACGGTGCTTGCTTTAATGCGCCTACCAAGAAAACGCCTTAGCGTTTCAACCAATTCAAACGAACTTTACCAACCAGGGATTAGAAAATGACCAAGAATATCGTATCCGGTTTCATCATGGGCGTCGCCCTGCTCGCCTCCACCGTCACCGCCAGCGCCACCCCGATCACCTACACCCTCGACAACGTCACCTTCGCCGATGGCACCAAGGCGACCGGTTCGTTCACCTTCGATGCCGACACCCACCAATCGTCGGGCTACGACATTTTCACCACGCAAGGCGTCATGAGCGCCTTCGAGTGGAATAAATCCGACAGCGGCCTGTACTACGGCGGTGGCGCCGGTCCGAACAATTTCACCTTGATTACCACCAGCGGCAATCGCGTGTTTAATTTCTCCTTCCTCAACCCGCTCACCAACGCCGGCGGCAGCTATCTGATCAACACCGCCAGCACCTACGAGTGCAACAACTGCGGCACCTACCGCCGCGTCAATGGCGGCTCGGTCACTTCACTGGCCGTTGCCGCCGTGCCGGAGCCGACCACGCCGGCCCTGCTGCTGGCCGCCGCCGGCATGTTCGCCTTCATGCAGCGCCGCCGCAAGAGCGCCGGCGCCGCCTGATTATTTGACTGTTTTCACGGTCGCCGCCGGCGGCGACGGTGCCGGTTTCACATCCTTGCTGGGCACGGCCGTGCCCTCCTTCTCGCTGGTCTTCGGTCCCGCCGCGCCGGCCGCCGTCAACTTGCCGTCCGGCTGACCGGCCGGTCCCGACTCCTTGGCCGGCATGCTCAGCGCCACCACCGGCGCGGCGATCGGCGTGGGCGGGTGCACCGTCAAACCTTTGGCCTTGGCGGCGCCGCGCCAGCGCGCCGTCAAACTGTCCATCGATGCCAGCAGCGATTCCTTGTCCTTCGCGGCCTGTGCATCGGCGGCGGCCTTCTTGACTGCCTGCGCTTGCGCTTCGGCGGGCGTGGGCGGCGGCAAGGCGGCCAACGCCATGGTGGCAATGCCGCTGAAAGCCAGCGCGGTCCATGTCGAGAGTAGTTTCATGGTGATCCTCATTGCCCGGTCGGGGTGGTTTTGGCGGCCGGTGGTGACGTGTTGCCGGACGGGCCGTGGCCCGATTCGGACACCGATCCCGCCGTCGCGGTACCGCCGGAGTTACCCTCGGCGCCGCCGGCATGATAAGGCGTGCCGCCCGCATTGCTGCCGTCGGTAGCCTTTTTCTGGCTGGCGATGACTTCGCCGCTGGTGCCGCCGCCGGCGGTGATCATGCCGGGCATCTTGGTTTGCCGCTGGCCGTACTCGTTTTCACGCGAGCAGCCGCTGGCGAGCACGGCGCTGGCGATCAGCAAAATGGCGGCCTTCATACGCGTCCCCGGTTGTCCGTTGGTGCTGCCGGTGGTGGAGCATCTTTTGCCACCTGTTCGTACCACAAGCGGTGATGCGCCCGCGCCCACGCCGTATCGACGGTGCCGTGTTTCATCGCCTCGTAAGCGCCCGGCGTACCCAGCGTGCCCAGATAAATGTGGCCCATGGCGCCGAAAATGTACAAGGTGGCGCCGCCGATGTGCAGATAGTTGGCGATCTGCAGCACGTAGCGGGTCTGGCCGAAATTGGTGAAATCGAGTACCAAGCCGGTGGCCGACATCAACAGTCCCAGCAGCACCACGCCGCCCCAGAACCAGATTTTTTCTCCCGCATTGAAGTAGCCGGCGTCCGGGTGCTTGTGGTTGATCAGGCCACCCAGCTGCTTGAGCCACGGCCAGTCCCAACTCTTGAAAAAATTGTTTTTGACGAAGGTGACGAACAACAGGATCGAGCAGAAAATGAACAGCGGCCCGACAAAGTTGTGCAGGTACTTGCAAACGATCGCCAGCGAGGAGAAGGCGTCATGTCCCAGCCACGGCAGCAGCGCCTTCTTGCCGAACATGATGATCAATCCCGTCAGCGCCAAGGTGAGAAAGCTGTAGGCGGTCGACCAGTGCACCATCCTCTGCCAGCGGCTGAAGCGCTGGATGCGGCGTCCCGTCGGCGGTTCGTTCGGCGTGGAAGGGCCGACGGCAAAATAAAAGCCGAAGATGACCAGCGGCGTAATCAGGAGCAGCGCGCCGGTGGTCATGGCGATCGGGCCGTTGCGCAGGATGCGCCAGATGTTGCCGCCCCGTTGCAGCAGCACCGTGCCCTCGGTGTCGTCGTAGGCGCCCAGGTAATGGCGGTCCATGTGCACCTTGCCGGAGGCGGCCGAACCGAAGCCGGGTTCCGCATCGTGCTGCTCGGTCTGCATGATGGTCTGCTCTTCGGCATAGGCCGGCTTGGCGGACTTGTTCGGCACCTCGGCCATGGCCGACGAGGTCATCAGCACGGCGCAGCACAAAGTCGCCGCCATCCCGCACCACGTGTTCAATTTAAAAAATGAATGCATCGCAGCCGCCTTTCAGGGATGGGCCCGGTTGTATTCGTTCTGGGTCTTGGCGCGCTCGTCGATCGCCTTTTTCCAGGCGGCGTTGTCGCCCTTGTAGCTGGTGTCGGCCACCTTATTGTCGCGCTTGCCGGCATACTGGCCGTCGGCATAGGCGGGATGCTGGTCGACTTCCAGGCAGCCGGCCAGCAGCGCGCCGGCGCCGAGCACGATCAAAAGAGTACGCGTGCTCATGACGGCTTCCTCCCGCCATTTTGCGTGTCGTTCAGCTGATTTACGCGCGGCACTTCGGGGCGTTCGCCGGGGGCCGGTTTCCGCTTGCTGCGGTCGTAGGCGATTTCCCAGCCCCACAGTTCCGGACCGTAGCCGCGGGTATCGACCCGCTGTTTGTAGATGTCGCCGATCACATTGGCATCGCCCGCCAGCAAGGCCTTGGTGCTGCACATTTCCGCGCAGGCCGGCAATTTGCCTTCCGAGATGCGGTTGCGGCCGTATTTCTTGAATTCCGCTTCCGACTGGTCCGGTTCCGGACCGCCATTGCAGAAGGTACATTTGTCCATCTTGCCGCGGTGATTGAACAGGCCGGACTCGGGAAATTGCGGCGCGCCGAAAGGGCAGGCGTAAGAACAGTAACCGCAGCCGATGCACTGGTCCTTATTGTGCAGGACGATGCCGTCTTCCGTGTGATAGATGCAGTTGGTCGGGCACACGTCCAGGCACGGCGCGTCGGTGCAATGCATGCAGGCGACCGAAATGGAATGCTCGCCCGGCTGGCCGTCGTCGACGGTGACGACGCGGCGGCGGCTGACGCCCCACGGCGTTTCGTTTTCGTTCTTGCAGGCAGTGACGCAGCCGTTGCAATCGATGCAGCGTTCCACATCGCAGATGAATTTCATTCGTGCTTGCATGGCACTCCCTCGTTGGTATTCATGGGCATGATCAGATCCGCGCCAGGCGGCACAGCGACACCTTGGTTTCCTGCATCATGGTGACGGCGTCGTAACCGTAGCTCCAGCCCGTGTTGACGGCCTCGCCGCGCACGATGGGCGCCGCCCCTTCCGGATAATGTTTGAGTAAATCTTCGCCCATCCACCAACCGCCGAAGTGGAAGGGCATCCACACCAGGCCGGGCGGCACGCGCGGCGTCACCAGGGCTTTGACTTTCAGCCGGGCGCCGGTCGGCGTTTCCACGTGGATGTAATGGTCGGTGACGGCGCCGACGTTTTTCGCGTCCTGCGGATTGATCTCGATGAACATATCCTGCTGCAATTCGGCCAGCCAGGGATTCGAACGGGTTTCGTCGCCGCCGCCCTCGTACTCGACCAGGCGCCCCGAGGTCATGATCAAAGGATAGTCCTTCGAATAATCGACCGCCTGCACCGATTTGTACAGGGTCGGAATGCGCCAGAAGTTCGCCTTGTCTTCGTAAGTCGGGTACTGCTTCACCAGGTCGCGGCGCGGCGACAACAAGGGTTCGCGGTGCACCGGGATCGGATCGGGGAAATTCCACACATTGCAGCGCGCCTTGGCGTTGCCGTAGGGCGAGCAGCCATGCGCCATCGCCACCCGGATGATGCCGCCGGAGGCGTCCGTCTTCCAGTTCTTGCCCTCGGCCTGCAACTGCTCGACCGGCGTCAGGTCCGACCACCAGCCCAGCTTTTTCAGAAACACGTGGTCGAATTCGGGGTAACCCGTGTCGATTTCGCTGTCCTTGGTCGCCGAGCCGTCGACCGCCAGCAGAGATTCGCCGTTGTGGTCGACGCCCCAGTTGGCGCGGAAGGGCATGCCGCCTTCCATCACGGGCAGGTCGATGTTGTAGAGAATCGGCGTGCCCGGATGCTTCATTTCCGGCGTGCCCCAGCAGGGCCACGGAAGGCCGTAGTAATCGCCGGCGCACGGCCCCGACTCCGCCTTCAATGTCGTCGGATCGAAGGTGTGTTTATTCGCCGCGTGCAGCTTGATGCGCTCGGGCGAGGCGCCGCTGTAACCGATGGTCCAGCAAGTGCGGTTGATCTCGCGAAGGATATCCTCGATCACCGGCTCGTTGTTCACCACCTTGATGTTCTTGCAGAGCTGCTCGGCGAACCCGAATTTCTTTGCGAACAGATACATGATCTCGTGGTCGGTCTTCGATTCGAACAGGGGTTGAATCACCCGCTCCCGCCACTGGATGCTGCGGTTCGAGGCGGTGACGGAACCCTGGGTCTCGAACTGCGTCGCCGCCGGCAACAGGTAGACGCCATCGGTGCGGCCATGCATGGCCGCCGTCATGGTCGGGTACGGATCGATGACCACCAGTGTATCGAGCTGTTTCATGGCGGCCACCATGTCCGGCAGCCGGGTCTGGCTGTTCGGCGCGTGGCCCCAGTACAGCACCGCCTTCAGATTGCTGGGCTGGTCGACGAACTGGTTTTTCTCCAGCACGCCGTCGAACCAGCGCGACACCACCATGCCCGGCTTCTCCATCAACTCCTTGGAACCGTAGCGCGACTTGATCCAGCCGTAATCGACGCCCCAGGCGGTGGCGAAAAATTTCCATGCCCCTTCGGCCAGGCCATAGTAGCCGGGCAAGGAATCGGGATTCGGCCCGACGTCGGTGGCGCCCTGCACGTTGTCGTGGCCCCGATAAATATTGGTGCCGCCACCCGACTTGCCGATATTGCCGAGCGCCAGTTGCAGGATGCACAGGGCGCGCACATTGGCCGTGCCGACGTGGTGCTGGGTGATGCCCATGCACCACACCACCGACGAGGGTTTGTTCAGGGCCAGGGTCTCGGCGGCGGCGCGCACTTGCGCCTCCGGAATGCCGGTGACGTCGTGAACCTTGTCCGGCGTCCACTTCGCCACTTCCTTGCGCACATCGTCCATGCCATAGGTGCGCTGCTCGATATAGCTCTTGTCTTCCCAGCCGTTCTGAAAAATGTGCCACAACATGCCCCACACCAGCGGGATGTCGGTGCCGGGACGCACGCGCAGGTACTGATGGGCGAAGCGTGCCGTGCGGGTAAAGCGGGGATCGACGACGACGATTTTCGCGCCCAATTCCTTGGCGTGCAGCGCGTGCAGCATGGAAATCGGGTGCGCCTCGGCCGGGTTCGAGCCGATGAACATCACCGCCTTGCTGTAGTGCAGGTCGTTGAAGGAGTTGGTCATCGCCCCGTAACCGAAGGTCTGGGCGACGCCGGCCACCGTGGTCGAGTGGCAGATGCGGGCCTGGTGATCGCAGTTGTTGGTACCCCAGAAAGCCGCCCACTTGCGCATCAGATAGGCTTGTTCGTTGTTGTGCTTGGAGCCGCCGATCATCATGATGGAATCGGGGCCGGATTTCTGCCGCAGCGCCAATAAGCGGTCGCCTACCTCGTTGATCGCCTGCTCCCAGGAGATCCGCACATACTTGCCGGCCACGAGTTTCATCGGGTAACGCAGGCGGTGCTCGCCGTGGCCGTGTTCGCGCACCGAGGCGCCCTTGGCGCAATGCGCGCCCATATTGAAGGGCGAATCGAAGGCCGGCTCCTGGCGGATCCACACGCCGTTGCTGACCACCGCTTCGACCGAACAACCCACCGAGCAGTGGGTGCAGACGGTGTGCTTGGTGACCGGCGCGGCTGCGGCGGCCACGGCGGCTTCCTGCGCCTGGGCGGTGTCGATGACATTGAAGGGCAAGTGGCGCGCCATGCCGGCCGCACCCGCCGTCAAGCCGGCCCGCACCAGGAAGGAACGGCGCTTGATGGTGGAATTGGCGGCGCGCGCCAGGCCTTGCTGCAAGGCTTGCACGGCACCTGCTTGCAATGGCTTGCCTTCGATTGCGGCGGTTTTTTTAACGACGGGCATCAATGCGCTCCTGAGCGTTTTGTTGAGTTCAAACGATTGCTACGGATTTGGCAGCCGGTCGCTACCAATATTTCGCCGTGCGGTAGTACTGCCGGATGTGTTCGGTCTCGTGGTAACCGCTGGGCGCCGCCTCGGCTTGCACCACCGGGGCCGCTACTGCCGGTATGGCCACACTTTGGCCCGACACCGTGGCCATGGTCGCCAGCGCACCGGCGCCGCCTGCCGCACGTAAAAAATTGCGCCGGCGGGGATCGATCGTCGCTGCTTTCTTGTCGCTGTCCATGGATGGCACTTTCAAAATAAGTGGGTCAGGCGTCGTCACGGGCGACCTGGAAGGCTTGCTGTTCGATGGAGAAAAATGCCTCTGCCAGGTCGGCGACTTTGGCATAAAACTGGGCACCCTCGGCGCGCCGCAGCTGGTTCAAGCCGGCCTTGGACCAGCTGGCGATGTGGGTCTCGAAAAAAAGTTCCTGGTCGTCGATGGCGCACTTGCGCACGATCAGCTGGCGCATGGTTTCGCACAGCACGCCCAGGTGATCTTCCGTCTCGGTGATGCCGGGCCGGCGCCCCAGTCCCAGCCGCGCCAGATCCGCGCGCAGCAGCATCAGCGGCTTTTCGTGCAGAAAGCCGGCGAGGAAGATCGAGCCGTGCGGACTGACCCGCGGCGCTGCCGTGCTGATAAATAAATCGTTGAATTCGTCGATGACGTGCTGGGTGGGCAATAGGCGCGCCGTCAGCGACAGCTGGTCCCAAGCCCGGTCGAGCGGCTGGGCGGCATCGGCCGATTGCAGGGCCTCGCTGGCGGCCAGGTCGTCGAGCAGGGGCGCATCGGGCGGCGACAAAAGCAGGCGCGACAGCAAGCCGTAGATATTGGCGCGGGCCTGGTCTTCGGGCGGCAGCGGCATGCTGACTGGCACGAACGTACTGTCGCGCTGTTCTCCGCTGCTTGCCATGTTTTGTTGCATCACAATGATCTCGCTTTATGCGTAGCAATAATATATGCCGCTATTGTGAAGCTGTCTACGAAATCGCGTCGTCCAATTCCAATCGTGCGCGGGTCAATACAGCCGAACCGAGCAGTGATCCGCCTCAGGCGCCCATGATGACGACCGGCTTTTCGCCCGTCGCCCGCGCCCGCAACTGCCCGCAGCCGCCATCGACATCCTGCCCCGCCGAGTCGCGCAGCTTGGTGAGAACGCCGCGGCTGTGCAGGGTGGCGGCGATGGCGCGCGCCTTGTCCCAGCTGGGCCGCTTGAAATCGAGGCCAGGATTGCTGTTGTAAGGAATCATGTTGAGCACCGCGTGCTTGCCCCTGAGCAGCTCGACGATGCCGTCCAGCTCGTCGTCGCCGTCGTTGATGCCATCCAACAATGTCCACTGGAATTGCACCGGGTAGCCGGTCATGCGGGCGTAGCGCTCGGCGTGTTCGACCAGTTCGCGGGGGCTGAGGTCCGGCGCGCGCGGCAGCAGGCGGGTGCGCAAGGCCGGTTTGGTGGTGTGTAGGGACAGTGCCAGCGCCGGCTTGACCTGATTGGCGGCCAGCCGCTCGAAGGCGCGCACATCGCCCACGGTGGAAAACACCAGGTTCTTGTGGCCGATGTCCGCTTCGAGTCCCAGCAGGGTAATCGCGTCGATGACGTTGTCCAGGTTATGGGCCGGCTCGCCCATGCCCATGAAGACCACTTTCTTTACGGGCCGCATTCTCTTGGCCAGCACCACCTGGGCGACAATTTCTCCGCTGCTGACTTGCCGCACCAGGCCGCCCTGCCCCGTCATGCAGAACTGGCAGCCTACCGCGCAGCCGACCTGGCTGGAGACGCAGACGCCGTCGCGCGGGAGCAGTACGGTTTCCACCGTCTGGCCGTCGTGAAGCCCGACCAAGAGGCGGGCCGAGCCGTCTTCGGCAGGATGCGTGCTGATGATGCGCGCCATGCCGTCGAGAAGGGCATCGAGCGCCGGCAGCGCTTCGCGCACCGGTTTCGGCAGAAAATCCTGCGGGCGGCGCCGGCCCTGGTCGTAGGGCTGGGCTCGCACCCAGTCGCGCAGGATGCGCTCCTCGTGCAAGGGGCGCGCGCCGAGTGCGCGCAGTTCCGCGCGGATACTGTCCAGTTTCATGGTTTTTGTAAATTAAAAGGCCGGTTGCGGGAACCGGCCTGGCGGTATCACTATTTCACCGTGACCTTGATCGTCTTGGCCAGCGGTTCGCCGTAGGACTGGTGCAGTCCGTTGGCGAACTGCATGGTCAAGGTGTAGGTGCCCGGCGGCAAAGTCACCTCGGCTTCGGTCTGGCCCTTGCCGTAGTGAATATGGGTGGCGTCGGCCGGCACCGGCTGGCCCACTTTCACCGAGGTGTCGTTGATCAACAGGTGGTGGTGGCCGGTGTTCGAGGCCATGTCGCCGGCCGGGCGCACTTCCATGCCCTGCACGGCGAATTTCACCTTGAACGGGCTGCTGACGGTGGCGCCGTCCTGCGGCTCGACGAAGGAGACCGACTGGCTCAGCGACTGCGCCGCCACCGAACCGGCCACGGCGCCCATCGCGATTATTGCCGCCAACTGCTTGTAGATGATGCGCATGCCGTTCTCCTGGTGAAACGATGTGGTATCAATCGTTTTTGATGACGATACTCGGAAACTTGCTGGTCATGTCCTTGGCCTTTTCGGCGATCTTGATGGCGACCTTGCGGGCGATATCTTTATAGATCTGCGCGACCGGGCCATCCGGATCGGCAACCACGGTCGGCCGGCCGGAATCGGCCTGCTCGCGGATCGCCATGGTCAGCGGCAAGGCGCCGAGGAAATCGACATTGAAGTCCGCGCACATCTTCTCGCCGCCGCCGTGGCCGAAAATCGCCTCGGTGTGGCCGCAGTTCGAGCAGATGTGGGTGCTCATGTTTTCCACCACGCCGAGAATCGGGATGCCGACTTTCTCGAACATTTTCAAGCCCTTGCGGGCGTCCAGCAAGGCGATGTCCTGCGGCGTGGTGACGATCACGGCGCCCGTGACCGGCACTTTCTGGGACAGGGTCAGCTGGATATCGCCGGTGCCGGGCGGCATGTCGACGATCAGATAATCGAGATCGCGCCAGTTGGTTTGTTCCAGCAATTGCTGCAGCGCCTGGGTGACCATCGGGCCGCGCCACACCATCGGCTCGTCCGGATCGATCATGAAACCGATCGAGGACACTTGCACGCCGTGGTTCTCCAGCGGCTCCATGGTTTTACCGTCGGTGGTTTCCGGACGGCCGCTGATGCCGAGCATCATTGGCTGAGAGGGACCGTAAATATCGGCATCGAGCACGCCGACCGAGGCGCCCTCGGCGGCCAGCGCCAGGGCCAGGTTGACGGCGGTGGTCGATTTGCCGACGCCGCCCTTGCCGGAAGCGACGGCGATGATGTTCTTCACGTTCGGCATCAGCTTGAGACCGCGCTGCACCGTGTGGGAGATGATTTTCGACTGGACGTTGACGTCCACGGTACCCACGCCTGGCAATGCTTGCAAGGCAGTGGTCACGGCGGCGCGCACGGCGGCGAACTGCGAACGGGCTGGATAGCCCAGCTCGATGTCGAGGGCGACAGTATCGCCGGCGGCGCCGACGCGGACGTTCTTGACCGCTTTGCTGGAAACGTAATCTTTACTGGTGTTGGGGTCGATGACAGCGGACAGGGCCGCCTTGACGTCTTCTACGGTGATGCTCATGAATGTCTCCGGATGTGATGCGGCAGTGTAGCGCAAATCGCCGGCCGTCTGCCGGGCAGGTGGGCCAAACTGCGGCAAACTGCGGCAAAGCGCAGGGGCGAGACGTGCAGTATGGAAGCAAGCACTGGTAAAATGCTCCTTTTACCTCTCGATAGCGCTCTTCGACCATGACCCGCAAGCTGTTCGTCACCACCGCCCTGCCCTACGCCAACGCAGCCTTTCACATCGGCCACATGATGGAATACATCCAGGCCGATATCTGGGTGCGGTATCAGCGAATGCAGCGCGACGACGGCGTCGCGCGCGAAGTCAATTTCGTCTGCGCCGACGATACCCACGGCACGCCGATCATGATCGCCGCCGAAAAGGAAGGCATCACGCCGCAGGAATTCGTGGCGAAAATCGCCGCCGGCCGCCAGCAATACCTGGACGGCTTTCACATCGGCTTCGATAACTGGTATTCGACCGACTCGCCGGAAAACGTCGAGCTGTCGCAGGGGATTTACCGCAAGCTGCGCGACGCCGGCCTGATCGTCACGAAAACCGTGGACCGCTTTTTCGACCCGGTCAAAGGTATGTTCCTGGCCGACCGCAACATCAAGGGCGAATGCCCGAAATGCGGCGCCAAGGACCAGTATGGCGACAATTGCGAAGTGTGCGGCGCCGCCTATCAGCCGACCGAATTGATCAATCCGTTTTCCGTATTTACCGGATCGACGCCGATCCTGAAACCGTCGGAGCAGTATTTCTTTGCCCTGTCGGACCCGCGCTGCTACACCTTCCTCAAGGAGTGGTTGAACACGCCGGGCCGCCTGCAGCCGGAAATGGTCAATAAAGTGTCGGAATGGCTGGGCGAAGCGGGCGAGAAGCTGGCCGACTGGGATATCTCGCGCGATGCGCCCTATTTCGGCATCCCGATTCCCGACGCGCCGGGCAAATTTTTCTATGTCTGGCTCGACGCACCGGTCGGCTACCTGGCCAGCCTGAAAAATTATTGCGCCAAAAAGGGCATGGATTTTGAAGCCCTGCTTCACAATCCCGACACCGAGCAAGTGCACTTTATTGGCAAGGACATAGTCTCCTTCCATTTGCTGTTCTGGCCGGCGATGCTCAATTTTGCCGACCACCCGATCATCGACAAACTCAAGGTCAATGTGCACGGGCACTTGACCGTGAATGGCGAGAAAATGTCGAAGTCGCGCGGCACCGGCATTTCGCCGCTGCGCTACCTGGATCTGAAAATGAATCCGGAATGGCTGCGCTACTACATCGCCTTCAAACTCAATGCAAAGGTGGAAGACCTCGATTTCAACGGCGAGGATTTCGTCGCCCGCGTCAACAGCGATTTGATCGGCAAGTACATCAATATCGCCAGCCGCTGCGCCGGTTTCATCGCGAAGAAATTCGACGGCAAGCTGGCCGGCGAATTGTCGCCGACCGCGCGCGGCTGGATCGCGAAAGCCTTGACGGTGGACGGCGCCGAGCGCCAGGCGAATATCGCCAACAATTTCGAACACCGCGAATTCGGCAAAGCCCTGCGCGAAATCATGGAAATCGCCGACATCACCAACCAGTATGTCGACGAAAACAAGCCGTGGATCCTGGCCAAGGACGAGGCGAAGATTGCCGAATTGCACGAGGTGTGCACCACGGCGCTGATCTTGTTCCGCCAGCTGACGATCTTGCTGTCGCCGGTGCTGCCGCAAATCGCCGCGCGCGTGGCCGAGATGCTGGGCGATACCGATTTGTCGTGGAACGATACGCAAGGCGATGCCGTCTGGCAGCCCTTGATGGGCCGCACGATCGGCGCGTATTCGCACCTGATGCAGCGGGTCGATGCGAAGATGGTGGAGGATTTGTTCGATCGTCCGGCCCCTGTTGCCGCACCTGCCGCACCCTTGGCCGCGCTCTTGACCGCCGCGCCCGTCTCCGGCGCAGTCGACGCGCTCGACATCGAGCCGCTGGCGCCGGAAATTTCCATCGACGATTTCACAAAGATCGACCTGCGCATCGCCAAAATCGTCCACTGCGAAGCGGTGGAAGGATCGACCAAGTTGCTGCGCCTGTCTCTGGACGTTGGCGAAGGCCGCCACCGCAATGTATTTTCGGGCATCAAATCGGCCTACCAGCCGGAGCAGTTGATCGGTAAACTGACGGTGCTGGTGGCCAACCTGGCGCCCCGTAAAATGAAGTTCGGCGTGTCGGAAGGCATGGTGTTGTGTGCGTCCGCCGCCGATGAAAAGCTGGACCCAGGCCTGTATGTGCTGGAACCGTGGCCGGGTGCGAAGCCGGGTATGCGGATTCGTTAAAGTTCGCAGCAGGGGGGACTGGCACTCGATGCCTGTCCCCATTGGTTCTGCCGCCAGTGAAATAACACTGTGCCTCTGATCGAAAATGGGGACAGGCATCAAGTGCCAGTCCCCGTGCTAATAGCGCCGCGATGCGCTCACCTTATAAAGCGAGACTATAGCCATGACCGAACGCACCTCCCTGCGCCACATCCCTCATTCCACCATGTTCAAACCAGGCGACGTCTTCGTCCTGTTCGGCGAACTGTTCGGCCGCGGCTATGCCAACGGCCTGATCGATGAAGCGCGCAAGGCGGGCATGACGATCGTCGGCATCACCGTCGGCCGCCGCGACGACGACGGCAAGCTGAGAGAGTTGACGGCGGAAGAGCACGCCGAGGCCGAAACCAAGCTCGGCGGCAAGATCGTCAACGTGCCGCTGATGGCCGGTTTCGACCTGGACGCGCCCGAAGGCGAACAGAATCCCACCGAACTGCTGTCCGGCCTGACCCTGAAAAACTGGCAGGAAGAAAAGCTCGACTGGGACAAGGTGGAAGCCTGCCGCCAGGTGGGCGTGCAGCGTTTCCAGGCGTCCGCGGCGATGACCATGAGCCAGATCGACAAGCTGGTGCCGGACGGCGCCAACGTGTTTTTCGCCCACACCATGGCCGGCGGCATCCCGCGCGTCAAGGCTTTCCTGGCGATCGCCAACCGCATTTATAAAGGCGCCGGCGAGCGCTTCATGTCTTCGCGCGCCCTGCTCGACAGCGATCTGGGCAAGCTGATCCTGATGAACTTCGACGAGGTCACCGCCAACACCCTGCATCACCTGATCCACGCCAGCACCGCCATCCGCGAGCGCGCCGAGCGCACCGGCGGCCAGGTGCGCTACACCGCCTACGGCTACCATGGCACCGAGATCCTGATCGACGGCAAGTACACCTGGCAAACTTACACCAATTACACCCAGGGCTACGCCAAGATGCGCCTGGAGAGTGTGGCCGACGCCGCCTGGGCCAAGGGCATCAGCGCCACCGTCTACAATTGCCCGGAAATCCGCACCAACTCCTCGGATCTGTTCGTCGGCGTCGAGCTGTCGCTGTTCCCCTTGCTGACGGCCTTGAAAAAAGAAAACGGCGGCGCCTGGGCCCAGCAGCAATGGGACATTTGCCAGAACCTGTTGACGGACGGCACCTCGCTGCAATCCTTGCTGGACCGTATCGAGGCGTACAACAACAACGCCACCAGCGCCACCTTCCGCGATTTCGCCGCCTGGCCGATGGACAATACGCCGGAACTGGCAGAAGTGATGATCAGCACCTCGCACGACATGACCGGCCTTCACAAGGACCGCAAGGAATTGATCACCGATCACCTGTCCAGCCTGGTGTTGGAAGGCACCGGCCCTCTGATGTTCCATGCGACCGCCGAAAAAGTGGCGCCGGTGGTGTGGCTGAACCACGACATTATCGCCAAGCAACTCAACGCTTTGCACCCGGATTAAGCGCTGCGACCACCGACTTGCGCTTCTGGCATCATGCCCAAGCGCAAGTCGCGGTAAAATACCCTGTTCGCTTCACCACTATTGGCCCCATATGAAACTCTCCAAACAATTCGACCGCTACGAATCCGACCACACCTTGTTCATCAAAAAGCTCAAGGAAGCCAATCCCCAGATCGAAGCGGGCCAGGCCGAAGGACGCGCCTTGCTGTGGGAAAAAGCGCCAATCGCCCTGACCGAGCAGGAACGCAATGCCGATTCGCGGGTCAAGCAGCAGGCCTACGTTTACCAGAATAAACTGTAACAAAGCACTGTCAGCGAGCAAGGCGATACCATGTTGCCAGACGAGGGGACGGCCGTAGCGGCGGTTCCCGAGATTGCCGGCGAGCAGCCCGTCGCGGACGCGGCGGTCGCCGCCACCGCCCGCCTTTACGGCGAGCCCTTCCTGCGCATGCCGAGCGATCTGTACATTCCGCCGGATGCCCTCGAGATCTTTCTCGATGCCTTCGAAGGGCCGCTCGATCTGCTGCTCTACCTGATCCGCAAGCAAAATTTCAACATCCTCGATATCCCGATGGCGCAGGTCACCCTGCAATATCTGAAATATGTCGAGCAGATCCGCCTGCACAATCTGGAACTGGCCGCCGAATACCTGCTGATGGCGGCCATGCTGATCGAGATCAAATCGCGCATGCTGCTGCCGCAGCGCACGTCCGGCCCCGAGCTGGAAGTCGACGATCCCCGTGCCGAGCTGGTGCGCCGCCTGCTCGAGTACGAGCAGATCAAGGTGGCCGCGCGCGAGGTCAACGCCCTGCCCCAGCTGGACCGCGATTTTATCCGCCCCCAGCTGTTCATCGAGCAAAGCAATATCACCGTGTGGCCGCAAGTCGACCCGGGCGATCTGCAACGGGCCTGGCTCGACGTGATGAAACGTGCGACTTTGGTGCAGCATCACCGCATCAGCCGCCAGGAACTGTCCGTGCGCGAACACATGACGGCGATTTTGCGGCGCCTGCAAAGCACCCGCTTCGTCGAGTTCGCCGATTTGTTCGAGGGCCAGGGCGGCGTGCCGATTGTCGTCGTACACTTTGTGGCGATGCTGGAGCTGGCCAAGGAAACCCTGATCGAAATTACCCAGGCCGAGCCGTTTGCACCGATCTACGTGCGGCTGGCCTATTCACCGGTGTAATGCCGGACACTTTTTAACTGCTGACTATGAAAATCATTTCCTCCATCGAAGAGCTGCGGGACCACCTGAGCGGACAGCTGCGGACCGCCTTTGTGCCGACCATGGGCAATTTGCACGAGGGACATCTGTCCCTGATGCGCTTGGCGCGCAAGCACGGCGACCCGGTGGTGGCTTCGATTTTCGTCAATCGCCTGCAATTCGGCCCCAACGAAGATTTCGAAAAATACCCGCGAACTTTCCAAAGCGACGTGGAAAAGCTCGAAAAGGAAGGCGTGTATATCCTATTCGCACCGACCGAAAAGGATCTGTATCCCGAGCCGCAGGAATTTCGCGTGCGCCCGCCTGACGACCTGGGCAATACACTGGAAGGCGAATTCCGCCCGGGCTTTTTCAGCGGCGTCACCACGGTGGTGTTGAAACTGTTTTCCTGCGTGCGCCCGCGCGTGGCCGTGTTCGGCAAGAAGGATTACCAGCAGCTGATGATCATCCGCAACATGAGCCGCCAGTTCGCCCTGCCGACGGAAATTATCGCCGCCGAAACCTGGCGCGCCGACGACGGCCTGGCGCTGTCCTCGCGCAATATGTACTTGTCGGACACCGAGCGTGCCGAGGCGCCGCTGCTGTACCAGACCCTCAATCACGTCGCCAGCGAAATGCGCGCCGGCCACCTGGATATTTTCGGCCTGGAACGCGACGCCATGGACACCCTGGCCAAGCGCGGCTGGAATCCCGATTACATTTCGGTGCGCAAGCAAATGGACTTGCAAGTGCCATCCGCCGGCGATCTGGCGCAAGGGGCGCCGCTGGTGGTGCTGGCGGCGGCCAAGCTGGGGACGACCAGGCTGATCGACAATCTGGAAATTTGAGTCTGACGAGCTTGCTTTTTCTACAGAAAAAATAACCGCCCGTATCGAACGGCGCGTTTTTCGCCCGCTATTTAATATTCATGGAACCCGCTCTGCTTCCGGGCGGGCGCTCCCCTTAAATTGCCGAGTCGAAGGACAGCCATGCCCGATTCCATCCGCGCTTCCATCATCATCAACGGCGCCGACGTCGCGCTGCCCGCCGACGCCCGCGTCTCCCTGCTCGACCTGCTGCGCGATCATTTGCAATTGTCCGGCGCCAAAAAGGGCTGCAACCAGGGTGCCTGCGGCGCTTGCACCGTGCTGGTCGATGGTAGCGAACGCATCCTGTCTTGCATGGCGCTGGCGGTGCAGTACGCCGGGCGCGCCATCACCTCCATCGAGGGCGTGGCGGACGTCGCCAGCGGCACCTTGCACCCGCTGCAACAGGCATTCATCGAGTACGACGGTTTTCAGTGCGGCTACTGTACCCCCGGGCAAATCTGTTCGGCCATCGGCATGGCGGCGGAATTGCGACGCGGCGTGCCCAGCCACGTCACCGCCGACCTGGGCGTGACCGATATCGCCGCCAGCGGCGAGGAACTGCGCGAACGCATGAGCGGCAACCTGTGCCGCTGCGGCGCCTACAACGGCATCATCGCGGCGATTGCCGAGACGCACGCGCAGACTGACGGTCACGCCAAGGAGGCCGTCGCATGAACCCGTTCACCTATGCGCGCGCACTGGACGCCGCCGACGCCATCCGCATGGGCCAGGCGGCATCGTCCCGCTACCTGGGCGGCGGCACCAACCTGGTCGATTTGATGCGCGAAACCATCGAGCGGCCCGACACCCTGGTCGACGTCACCGGCCTGTCGAACGCCATCGAAGAGCGCGCCGACGGCAGCCTGCTGATCGGCGCCGCCGTCAAGAATACGGCGCTGGCCGAACACCCTGCCGTGCGCGCCCGCTTTCCCCTGTTGAGCCGGGCCATCGTTGCCGGCGCTTCCGCGCAGATCCGCAACATGGCCACCGTCGGCGGCAACCTGATGCAGCGCACCCGCTGCAGCTACTTTTATGACAGCGAAGGCGCCAACTGCAACAAACGCACGCCCGGCGCCGGCTGCGACGCCATCGGCGGTTTCAACCGCATGCATGCCATCCTCGGCGCCTCGGAATCCTGTGTGGCCACCCACCCTTCCGACCTGTGCGTGGCGCTGGCGGCAATGGACGCCGTGGTCCACATCGAAAGCGCCAACGGCAGCCGCAGCGTGGCTTTCACCGATTTTCATTTGCTGCCGGAAGACCATCCCGAACGCGACACGCTGCTGCAGCCGGGAGAATTGATCACCGCGGTGCAGGTGCCGCTGCTGGCCTTTGCCGCCAACAGCGCCTACCGCAAGGTGCGCGATCGTTCGAGTTATGCTTTCGCGCTGGTGTCGGTGGCCGCCGCCATCGAGGTGCGCGCCGGCGTAGTGGCCGATGTGCGGCTGGCACTGGGCGGCGTCGCCCACAAACCCTGGCGCGCCTGGACGGCGGAAACCGCGCTGCGCGGCCAGCCGGCCACGGCCGAAAAATTTGCGCTCGCCGCCGCCATGGAACTGGCCGGCGCCCGCCCCTTGCGCGACAACGCTTTTAAAATTGCACTGGCCCAGCGCAGCATGGTTGCCGTGCTGAGTGAATTGGCGGGAGTGAGAACATGAGCATCATTCCGGAAAAAATCCAGGAAGTCGGCATGAGCATCATGAAAAAGGCCATCGAACTGGCGCCCGACGCCTGGATGCCGGGCGGCCATCCCGATCCCCTGAGCGAGCACCGCGAAGGCTTGATCGGCGCGCCGGTTTCGCGCGTCGATGGCGCCGTCAAGGTGCAGGGCCAGGCCCGCTTCGCCGCCGAGTTTCCGCTCGACGGCATGCTGTACGCGGCATTGGTGTACAGCACAATTGCGAAGGGCCGCATCGACAAGCTCGACACCAAGGAGGCCGAAGCAGCGCCCGGCGTGCGCCTGGTGATGTCGCACAAGAATGCGCCGAAGCTGAAAGCGGCGCCGCTGTTCATGTCGGCGCCGAAAGCGGCTGGCGGAGATCAACTGGCCGTCATGCAGGACGACCAGGTGCACTGGAACGGCCAGCCGATCGCCGTGGTGCTGGCCGAAACGCAAGACCAGGCCGACCACGCCGCCAGGCTGGTGCAGGCCAGCTACAACGTCGAAGCCGGCATCACCTCGATGGAAGCGGCCAAGGCCAGGGGCATCGATCAGGCCATGTTCATGGGCGAGCCTTTGAAGGTCGACATCGGCGACGCCGAAGGCGCGCTGGCCGCATCTCCCTACCGGGTCGATGCGGTGTATACCACGCCGCGCCACAACCACAACGCCATCGAATTGCATGCCGCCACGGTGGCCTGGCGCGGCAAGGACCTGATCATCCACGACGCCTCGCAGTCGGTGGCGCACATGGCCTGGTCGATGGCGCAGATTTTCGGCATCAAGGAAGAACAGGTGCACGTGACCTCCCCCTTCGTCGGCGGCGGGTTCGGCAGCAAGACCCTGTGGCGCCACCAGGTGCTGGCCGCGGCCGCATCCAGGCTGGCCGGCAAACCGGTGCGCATCATGCTCTCGCGCGAAGGCGTCTACCGGGTGGTGGGCGGGCGCACGTGCACCGAACAGCGGGTTGCGCTGGGTGCCCAGGCCGACGGCAATTTCGATGCGCTGGTCCACACGGGTCTCTCCGTCATGACGCCTAACAACGCCATGCCCGAGCCCTTCATCATGCCGGCCCGCTGCAGTTACGCGGCCGGCAGTTTCAAACTGGGCGTGCAGACCACCACGATGGACATGCTGCCCAACACCTTCATGCGTGCGCCCGGCGAGTCGGTGGGCAGCTTCGCCCTGGAAAGCGCCGTCGACGAACTCGCCAACGAGCTGGCGATGGACCCCATCGCGCTGCGCCTGCGCAACGAACCGCAGCGCGACCCGACCGAGCATAAACCGTTTTCATCGCGTAAGCTCGTGCAGGCTTACCAGACGGGCGCCGCCCGCTTCGGCTGGGAACGCCGCCACGCGGCCCCGCGCACGCAACGCGAGGGAGAATGGCTGATCGGCATGGGTTGCGCCACCGCCACCTATCCCTACTACCGTATGCCGGGCGGTGCAGCCCGCATCACCATGGCGCGCAGCGGCCACGTCAAGGTCGAGGTGGCCGCGCATGAAATGGGCATGGGCACCACCACCGCGCAAAGCCAGGTCATCGCCGAACGCCTGGCGCTGCCCATGTCGCAGATCGAATTTCTCATCGGCGACTCGAGTTTCCCCGGGGTGGTGCTGGCCGGCGGCTCGCAGCAAAGCGCCGCCATCGGCGCGGCGGTGCGTGCGGCCCAGGAAGCGCTGTTCACCGAACTGCTGAAACTGGTCGGCCGCGATTCGCCGCTGGCCGGCTTGAAAGCGCCCGACGTCGAAGCGCGCAGCGGCGGCGTGTGCAAGCGGGGCGCGCCGCAGTTTTTCGTGCGCTACACCGATCTCCTGACCCAGGCAGGCCGCAGCGAAGTGGTGGTGGAAGCCAACGCCCCGCCGCCGCTGGAAGCGCAGCACTGGTCGATGCATTCCTTCGGCGCCATCTTTTGCGAAGCTAGGGTCAACGCCATCACCGGCGAACCGCGCATCGTCCGCATGCTGGGCTCCTTCGACGTCGGACGCATTCTCAATGCCAAGACCGCCGCCAGCCAACTGCGCGGCGGCATGATCATGGGCATCGGCATGGCGCTGATGGAAGAGACGCAATTCGACGAACGCAAGGGCCGCATCATGAACCCCAGCCTGTCGGAATACCACGTGCCGGTGCACATGGACGTGCCCGACATCGACATCATCTGGACCGACATCGCCGACCCGCACACGCCGATGGGGGCACGCGGCATCGGCGAAATCGGCATCACGGGCACGGTGGCCGCGGTGGCGAACGCGATCTATAACGCCTGCGGCAAGCGGGTGAGGGATTTGCCGATTACGCTGGACAAGCTGATGGATTGAAGAACAGCGAAAGGTGGCGAACAAAAGAGCGCATGCTTCAGTCGCTGTCTTGGGAACCGTGGACGGCGCCCATGATCAGGCTGCGATGCGCTCGATTTTCGGCCGCTTGAGCTTGCCAGCCTGGAACAGATCATATTGCATCTGCATGCCAGCCCAAAGCTCGGGGCTGGTGCCGAAGGCGGCACCGAGCCGGTAGGCCATGTCAGGGGAAACCCCTGCCGCGCCATTGACGATCCCTTGCAAAGTGACCCTGGCCACCCCGAGCCGGGCAGCAACATCGCTCACGGTCAGCGCATCCAGATACTCCCTGAGTACTTCCCCAGGATGAGGCGGTTTGTGCATACGCGTCATTTCAATTTCCAAGACCGATGGTCGAGGTGGTCAACGAGATCATACGCAATCTAGGCGACGCCATTGCACTGTATCGAAATCATCCGCTTTTCATCGAGCGCATAGCGCACATTGATGATACTGCAGCCGCCGTCTAAGATTAAGGGCAATTTATTGTGCTCGACAATCTTGATGCCGGCCTTGTCGTGACTGGCGACGAATACGCCCACCAGCACCGGCTTGCCGCTGCTGTCATCGACCGCATAAAAGCGTTCGTAGTCCGACAAGGGACGCCCGCGAAACGGCATCGTCAAGCTGCTTTCGATGGATTCGATTTGTTGGACGGTCAAGGTCGATGTCGCGAACAAGGGCGCAACAGGCGCGGAATGCGCGGCGGGGCCGCCGAAAGCAAGCACCGCGACGATAAGGCCAGAGAGAATTGGAGATTTGGTTGGCATGATAGGTATGACCTTCCTGCTTTCGAGATCGGAGGAAAAGGATTTTACCGCGCCCGGCATTCCAGGCGCTGGCGACAGATTTAATTCACGCCTTTATCGGACGGCATGCGCAACTCGATGCGCCGCCGGTTCGCCAATCCCAGGCTCTTGATATCGGCCCCGAAAGTATGCCGGATCATGCGATTTTTCAGCCCGCTCGTCTCGGCCTTTTTCAGCGCGAACTCGATCACCGCCTTGTGGCGCGCGGCGCGCGGCGACAAATAGAAGCGCATGTCGCGGTTGTAGTTGAACAGCAAATGCTTCTCGATGACGAGTTCCTTGTGCGCTTTCGCCTCTGCCGCAATTTCATTGCCGCCTCTCGGCAAATAATCGATGCCGCGATTGGCCGCGGCCACCATCGGATAGAGCAGCGAGAATTGACCGGGAAATTCGACCACCTGCAAGTCGTTGGCTTTCCAGACGGCGGCATCGAACCAGCCTTCGCCAAAACCGGCCACCAGATTTTTTTGACGCAGTGTGTCCACCGAGCTCACGCCATCGAAATCCTTTTGATTTTGCGCGCGTATCAGCAAGACGCGCTGGCCGGCGAGGCCATCGGTCAAGTCGACGGCGACGGGTATCAACAGCCGGTCCTTGTCCTCGGTCTGCATGCCCCAGATGAGATCGATCTTGTCGTCGCCCATCATTTTCCACATGCGGCGGCCGGGTAGGTCGTCCTGGCAAACGATGCGGGCTGGCTGGTGGATGGCCTTGAGAGAAGCCTTGAGCAAGTCGAGATAGAATTTTTCGCGCTGGTCCGTGAAACATGGGGCCTGCAGCTCGATCGTTTCGTTCGAACGTGGCGACGCGCTGGCGCCGAGGGCGTTCGCGCCCAGCATCAGCAAGAAGATCGGAAGAAGCAATCCGGCGACGCTGGCCCGCTTTGTCATCGCCGGATGCCGGCCCAGGCGAGCGCCGCATCCCGTTCGCCGAAACTCAGGTACTCGGTAATCTTTCCATTACAAAAGACAAACCCGTCGGCAAAGCGCCCGCCCGTCCAGTCGGTCGCCCCATGCAAGCGAACCCAGGCGTAAAGATAGACGACCAGCTTGTCGCCATTGACGAAGAACCCTTCCGTCTCGCAACTGCCCTCTGCCCAACTGCCCCTGCCTTTTGCGATGTGCTCGCGCACTTCGTCGATGCCGTGGTAGATGCCGGCGGTCGGAAAGCCGGGCGGCTCCACGCGCACGATGCGGGGATCGAAATCCTTGCACATTGCCTGCATGTCCATGCGGTTGACCGCCGCATAGAAGTGTTCAAGCGCTGCCACCTCGACGTCCATCCATGCCTCCCTGCATTAGGACTACTGCTCCACCGCCACACTCTGCGCCCACGCCAGGGCGGACAGGTGCGCCTTGTTGACTTCCAGCGGGGTGATGTTCAGGCTGCGCGCCAGCGAGGCGACCAGGTTCGAGTTCAGCTCGCAGGCTTCGGCCAGGGCCAGGTAGGGTCCGTACTTGCCGCCGCGGGTGAGCAGTGCGCGCACCACGTCGTCGGGCAGCTGTATGGTGTCGAGGACTTCCTTCATCGGCAGGCCCAGCAGGCGGTCCAGCAAGCTGAACATGCCTGCGACGAACAGGTTTTCGCCTTCGCCGCGGCCCAGCGCCTTGGCGCCCAGCAGTTCGGCCAGGCGGCCGCGCACTACCGCCGTTTCCATCAGCACGGGAGAGTAGCCGCTCTTGCTGGCGGTGGCCAGCAGCAGCACCAGCCAGCGGTACAGGGGCGCGTAGCCCAGCAGGCCGATGGCTTGTTTGAGTGATTGAATGTCGCGGCCGGCGCCGAAGCCGGCGGAATTGATGAAGCGCAGCAGTTTATACGACAGGGCCGGATCGCGTTTCAACACGCTTTCGATTTTCGGCACGTCTTCGTTTTGCTGCACCATCTGCATCAGCTGCAAAATGATTTGCTGGGCCGGGTTCATGCCCTTGACCACCATGCCGGGGCGCGGCGTCAGGTGCAGCTTGCCGACGAAAGCGTCCAGTCCCAGCGCGGCGCAGGCGTCGAAATCGCCCCAGGTGGTAACGGGGCGGCCGACCATGCGCACGGTCGATTGTTTCACCGCCGCGTAGACACGGGCCTGGGCGGCAACATCGGCGCCGGAGAAGCGCACCTCGATGTAGGAGGCGCTCATGCCCAGGTTGCGGCCCAGGTGCTTGATGTCGCCGTCGCGCACGGAAATGCCGACGCCGCCCGCGCGCAGGCCGCGCACGGCGGCCAGGGTGTTGGGGTCGGTCATGTCGGCCGCCGTCAGGGTCAGCACGGTGTGCTCGGGCGGCATGTTGTAGAGAGCGTCCGTCGACAGCATGGGCGGCACGGCGTCGAGGAACAGGATCTTGTCGCGCAGCAGCCAGCCGCGCTCTTCGTCGTTGACGTTCTCGGCGACGAAGCCGACCAGCGCTTCGAGGGCGGCGTCGGTGACCGGTTGCGCCTCGTCGTGTTTCCACTTGAGCTCGTAGCCGATCACCCGCTGCTTCGGATCGAGCAGCGGTTCGCGAACAATAAAATTAGTTTGATGCATGATTTCGCTTCAGTGAGACGACGATAGCGAATGGGCTGGATTAAAACCCCAGACTGTCGAGCAAGTCGTCGACCTGCCCCTGGTTGGCGACGACGTCGGCCGTGCCGGTCGGATTGATTTGCGGGCCGTTCATCAGGCTGTTGTCGAACTCGCGCTTGACTTCGGCAGGGGCGAAATCGACCAGCATCTGCACCAGCTGCTTTTCCAGGTTCTGGGCGATGGTGGTGACCTTGCCGATCACTTGGCCGGTCAGATCCTGGAAATCCTGGGCCATCATGATGTCCATCAGGTAGCCCTTGGTGGCGCTGCTGGCGGCACGCGCCGTTTCCAGTTCGGCCATGGTGCGTTCGGCCAGTGCGCGCCAGTCGGCTTCGCCGGCGGGCGCATCAAGGGCGGCTTTCCACGAAGACGACAGCTCGCGCGCCGAGCGCTCGATACCGTCCTGCAAAGGGTTGGCTTCGTCGGTGGCGTTGAGCACCTTTTGCGCCGCCTGTTCCGACAGGCGGGCGACGTAATCGAGGCGGTCGCGGGCGTCAGGGATGTCGCTGGCGGCCTTTTCGATCAGTTTGTCCAGGCCCAGGCCGCGCAGGCTGTCGTGCAGCGAGCGCGTCATGTGGCCGATACGGGTCAGTACTTCCAGGTTGGAATCCGCGTCGGAATCCAGCGCCGGCGAACCGGCGGGATGCTGCTCAGCCATGCGGCCTCCTTACTTGCCCAGTTTTTCGAAAATCTTGTTCAGCTTTTCGTCCAGGGTGGCTGCGGTAAATGGCTTGACAACGTAACCGTTGGCGCCGGCCTGGGCCGCGGCGATGATGTTCTCTTTCTTGGCCTCGGCGGTGACCATCAGCACCGGCAGCTTGGCCAGTGCGGGATCGGCGCGGATGTTTTGCAGCATGGTCAATCCATCCATGTTCGGCATGTTCCAGTCCGACACGACGAAATCGAAGGTGTCGCTGCGCAGCTTGGCCAGCGCCATCACGCCGTCTTCGGCTTCGTCAACGTTGGCGTATCCCAGTTCCTTCAACAAGTTCCGGACAATGCGGCGCATCGTCGAGAAATCGTCAACAACTAAAAAGCGCATTTTTGGATCAGCCATGAATTACTCCGTTGATTCTTTACTTTGGTTATTGACACACTTCTGCTCAACGAGAAGTAGCATTAAGGATAGCATTTTTGTTGCCCTACGGCGATAAAACCCGCAAGGAAACGCAAGGTTTCGCTTACACGCGCAACGCTCGACCGCCTTGCGTTGATAGATAGTTAAGTACTTTAGCCGGTAATTCGGTCAATGGTGCAACTTCATTGACGGCGCCGACGGCAATCGCTTCGCGCGGCATACCGAAAACCACGCAGGAAGCTTCATCCTGGGCGAAATTATAAGCCCCCGCCATCTTCATTTGCAGCATTCCCATGGCGCCGTCCTTGCCCATCCCGGTCAGGATGACGCCGACGGCGTTTTTACCGGCCGACAGGGCCGCCGATTTGAACAGCACATCGACCGAAGGCCGGTGGCGGTTGACCGGCTCGTTCTGGTCGATGCGGGTCATGTAGTTGGCGCCGGAACGCACCAGGGTCAGGTGCGAGTGGCCGGGGGCGATGTAGGCGTGGCCGGGCAGCACGCGCTCTTCGCCGGCCGCCTCGCGCACGGAAATCTTGCACAGCGAATCGAGCCGCTTGGCGAACGAGGTCGTGAAACCTTCCGGCATGTGCTGGGCGATCAGGATGCCGGGGCAATCGGAGGGCATGCGCTGTAAAAATTCGCGGATGGCTTCGGTGCCGCCGGTGGAGGCGCCGATGATGATGAGTTTTTCGGACGACATCAGGGGGTTGCGCAGTTGTGGCAGGGCCTCGCCCGCTTTGGCCGGGGCGATGGTGCGGGCTTTGACGCGGGCGCGCGAGGCGGCGCGGATCTTGTCGGCGATCAGGTCGGCGTATTCGCGCATGCCGCTCTGGATGGAAATTTTCGGCTTCGTCACGAAATCGACGGCGCCCAGTTCCAGCGCGCGCATGGTGATTTCCGAGCCCCGTTCGGTCAGGGAGGACACCATCACGACCGGCATCGGCCGCAGGCGCATCAGCTTTTCCAGAAAGTCGAGACCGTCCATTTTCGGCATCTCGACGTCGAGGGTCAGCACGTCGGGGTTGGTCTGCTTGATCAACTCGCGCGCCACCAGCGGGTCGGGGGCCACGCCGACCACCTCCATGTCGGGCTGGCTGGAGATAATTTCGCTCATCACGCTGCGGATCAGCGCGGAATCGTCGACGATCAATACCTTGATGGTCATGGTGGTGGCCTCGTTGTACTTTATATTTTTTAGAACAGGTCGATTTCGCCGCCCACGGGCGCGACCTTGAGGCGGCTGGCGTAGTCGCGTTCGCGCTGCACCAGGGTCTCGTTATGGGTTTGCATCAGTTTTTTGACCAGCACCTTGCCCGTGCGCGGAAAGAAATACACCTTGCGGGGATAAATGTCGTTCAGGTCTTCGGCCAGTACGCGGATCTTTTCCATTTTCAGATAGCTGATGACAAAGGCCGCGTTGCGTTCGCCGACGTTGATCGCCGTAAAACCTTTTAGCACCGCACCGCCGCCGAATACCTTGGCTTCCAGGTTCTCGCGGCGCGCGCCCGCCTTCAGCAGCTCATTGATCAACACTTCCATCGCGTAGGTGCCGTAGCGCATCGAGGCCGACACCGGGCTGCTGGGGTCGGCGCCGCCGTCGGGCAACATGAAATGGTTCATGCCGCCGACGCCGCTGACCCGGTCGCGGATGCAGGCCGACACGCAGGAACCGAGCACGGTGACGATCAGCATGTCCTTGCCGGTGTGGTAGTACTCGCCCGGCAAGATCTTTGCCGCATCGATGTTGAAGGTGCGGTCGTGATAGACGTTGGTGGCGAATTGTTCTTTTGAATCCATAATTTTCCTGATGCGGCGCGGTACTGCTTATTTGTGCGCTTTGCCGGGTTCAAGTTCGTACACCGTCTTGCCGCGCAATTTGAGCGCGTCCGAAACGTACAGGAAATTTTCCGAATGGCCGGCAAACAGCAGGGCCTTCGGTTTCATCAGCGGCACAAAGCGCGCCAGGATTTTTCTCTGGGTCGCCTTGTCGAAATAAATCATCACGTTGCGGCAAAAGATCACGTCGAACTGCCCTTGCAGGGGCCAGTTGTCCGCGAGCAGATTGAGCGGTTTGAACGTCACCAGCTGGCGCAGCTCGGGGCGCACGCGCACCATGCCTTCCTGCGCACCTTTGCCGCGCAAAAAGAAGCGCTTCATGCGTTCCGGCGACATCTTATCCAGGCGTTCGAGGCCATAAACGCCCTTCTCACCCGTCGCCAGTACATTGGTGTCGATGTCGGTGGCGATGATCTGTACCGGCGGGCTGAGCGTATTGAAGGCTTCGCACACCGTCATGGCGATCGAATACGGTTCTTCGCCGGTGGAACTGGCCGAGCACCAGATGGTGATCGGGCCGGCGATGCCGCGCACATGTTCCGCCAGCAAGGGGAAATGGTGCGATTCGCGGAAGAAGGACGTCAGGTTGGTGGTCAGCGCGTTGACGAAGGCTTCCCACTCGTCGCCCAGGCGGCCCGCTTCCAGTTCGTTCAGGTAAGTGGAAAACGAGGTCAGGCCGGTGGCGCGCAGGCGGCGGGCGATGCGGCTGTAGACCATTTCCTGCTTGCTGTCGGCCAGCGAGATGCCGGCGCGCTGGTAGATCAGGGCGCGCACCCGCTCGAAATCACTCCTGGTGAAATTGAATTCTTTACTGGATTCGGCGGCTGTGCTCACTGGGACTTTCGGTCGGGGTCACGGCTCAGGCCGCGATTTTTTCCGTCAAGCCCATTTCGGCCGACGACATCAGGCGATCGATATCGATCAGGATCAACATGCGCTCGCCCACGATTCCCAGGCCCATCAGGAACTTGGAGTTGAAGGATGCCACGCCATTGCCCATCTCCGGCGCCGGCTTGATTTCATCGGCGGCCAGGGTGGTCACGTCGGACACGCTGTCGACCACCATGCCCATCACGCGGCCGTTGATGTTGAGGATGATCACCACCGTGAACTGGTCGTACACCGGCTCGCCCAGCTTGAACTTGATGCGCATGTCGACGACAGGAATGATGATGCCGCGCAGATTGATCACGCCCTTGATGAAGGCCGGCGCATTGGCGATGCGGGTGACCGCTTCGTAGCCGCGGATTTCCTGCACCTTGTGGATGTCGATGCCGTACTCCTCCGAGCCCAGCGTGAACGCCAGAAACTCGCTGCCTTCGCCATCGGCGGCGTGCTCGTCGCCGTGGGTGTAATTGGATGTCATCGACATGGCTTTTTCCTCAAGGAATGTGTTTAGTATTAATCGTTTGGATCAGACGACTTCGTCGGCTTGCTGGCGCGACGAGCGCATCAGCGCCGGCACGTCCAGGATCAGCGACACGCCGCCGTCGCCGAGGATGGTGGCGCCGGAAATGCCCGTCACCTTGCGGTAATTCGATTCCAGGTTTTTCACCACCACCTGTTGCTGGCCCACCAGTTCATCGATGAACAGGGCGGCTTTCTTGCCGTCCGATTCGAGGATGACGATGATGCCTTCGGACGGCACGGTGGTGCGCGGCACGATGTCGAACAATTGGTACAGGGACACCAGCGGCAAATACTCGCCGCGCACCTTGACCACCGTGCCGCGGTTGGCGATTTCCTTGATGTCTTCGACGGCCGGCTGCAAGGATTCGACGACGAAGCCCAGCGGCAGGATATACACCTCGTCGCCCACCCGGATCGACATGCCGTCGAGAATCGCCAGGGTCAGCGGCAGGGAAATCGAGATGGTGGTGCCGAAGCCGCGCGCGGAGCGGATGTCGACGGTGCCGCCCATCGCCGTGATGTTGCGCTTGACCACATCCATGCCCACGCCGCGGCCGGACACGTCGGTCACCGCTTCGGCGGTGGAAAAGCCCGGCGCAAAAATCAGCTGCCACACTTCGGCGTCGAGCATGTTGTCGGACACGGTGAGGCCGTTCTCGCGCGCCTTTTCCAGGATGCGCTCGCGGTTCAAGCCGCCGCCGTCATCGGCCACTTCGATGATGATGTTGCCGCCCTGGTGGGCCGCCGACAGGAACAATCTGCCCGTTTCCGTTTTGCCGGAAGCGGCGCGCACGTTCGGCATTTCGATGCCGTGATCGATCGAGTTGCGCACCAGGTGCGTCAGCGGATCGACGATGCGCTCGATCAGGCCCTTGTCCAGCTCGGTCGCGGCGCCGTTGGTAATAAAGTCGACTTTCTTGCCCAGCTTGGCGGCCAGATCGCGCACCATGCGCGGGAAGCGGGAAAACACGAAATCCATCGGCATCATGCGGATCGACATCACCGCTTCCTGCAGATCGCGGGTGTTGCGGGTCAACTGGCTGATCGAACCGAGCAGGCGCTGGTGCGCCATCGGGTCGAGGCCGTCGCTTCGCTGCTCGATCATGGCCTGGGTGATCACCAGTTCGCCGATCAGGTTGATCAGCTGATCGACCTTTTCGATGGACACGCGGATCGAGCCGGCGTCGCTGCCGGCGGCGGGTTTTTCGTCTTTTTTGCTGGCGGCCTTTTTCTCGGCAGCCACTTCGCTGATGTCGAGTGCTTCCGGACGGGTCGCCACCGGCATCGCCACCGACGATTGCGCCGTCGCCACGCTCTCGGCGGCGGCGCGGATCTGTTCGATCGGCTGGAAGAAGCCGTAGCCCCGTTCATCGTCCGACATTTCGGCCTCGGCGGCGTCGACTTCGTCCGGTTCGAGCGGATCGAAAAAGCCATAGCCCAGTTCGGCCTCGACGGCGGCGCGGGCGGCGTCCTCGATGGCGCGCTGTTCCGGCGTCAAGGCGGGCGCTTCGAAAATTTTCAGATCGTCCGGGTCCAGCACGAAGGAGCAAATGGCGATGATGTCGTCCAGGCTCTCGTGGGTGGTGAGGATCAGGGCGTGGCGCTCGGCGTCGATGGGGGTGACGGTAATGCGGCCCAGCAAGCCCAGTTCGGCGGCCAGGGCGTTGACGTCCTGCTGCTCGACTTTCGGCAACTCGATTTTATAGCGGCGGCCGCCCACGGCCAGCGGCGCCTTGACTTCCGTCTGCACGAAGGCCGGGGCCGGCGCTGTGGCCATCGGGGCGACGTCGGCGGACAATTCCTGCAGCATCATGCGCACGTTGGCGACGGCATCCTGGTCGACCGGGGCGCCGTTGCGGTGGCCGTCCAGCTGCATCTTGAGGATGTCCTTGGCGGCCAAAAAGGCGTCGACGTGCACGGAAGTCAGGGCCATCTCGCCGCGGCGAATACGGTCGAGCAGGGACTCGAGGATGTGGGTCACCTCGGACATGTCGTTCAGGCCGAAGGTGGACGCGCCGCCCTTGACCGAGTGGGCCGTACGGAAAATCGCGTTGAGGTCCTCGGCGTCCGGTGCGGCGACGTCCACGGCCAACAGCAATTTTTCCATTTCGGCCAGCAGTTCCTCGGCTTCATCGAAGAAGACCTTGAAGAACTGGCTGATGTCGATGCTCATTGTAAAACTCCGGGTAACACTCCGTGGGGCACCGTGCTTAGCCGATTACTTTTTTGACCACTTCGATCAGGCGCTGCGGATCGAAGGGCTTGACCAGCCAGCCGTTGGCGCCGGCCGCGCGGCCTTTCGATTTCATTTCGTCGGACGATTCCGTGGTCAGCATCAGGATCGGCGTCTTCTGGTAGGCCGGCAAGCCGCGCAGCAGCTTGATCAGCGCCAGGCCGTCCATGCGCGGCATGTTCTGGTCGGTCAGCACCAGGTCGACCGCCTGCAGCTTCGCCTTGTCATAGCCGTCCTGCCCGTCGACCGCCTCGACCACCTGGTAGCCGGCCGCCTTCAAACTGAATGCGACCATCTGCCGCAAAGAGCTGGAGTCGTCGACTGCGAGAATTGTTTTGGCCATGTGTGCTCCTGGTGTTTCGTTCGGTTGAGTGAAGGAAGTAGTACTAAATTAAAACTAGAAAAGTTCGATGTCGCCGCTGTCGAGGTGCTGCTGGTTGACCGATTTGCGCAGCGCGCTCTTCAGCTCCAGCGACTGGATCGCCAGCGCCATGCTGACCTTGCCCAGCAAATCGACCACCTCTTCGCTGCCCGTGTCGGCGGCGATGCCGTCGCCGTGCTCGCCCAGGGTGCCGAGGAAGGCGCGCAGGCCGGTCACCCGTTTCAGGGTGCGGTCGATCAGCTGGCTGGTCATGTCCTGGAATTGCATGCTGGTGATTGCGGCGTGGACGTGTTCGCTGATTTCTCCCGCCATGTCGCCCAGTCTGGCGCGCTCCTCGCTGGAGACGGCCTTACCATCGAGCAGGAGATTGACGCTGTTCTGCTGGGCTTCGACCACCTGGTGGATGGCCATGAAGCTTTCGGTGAGGCGATTGACCGCTTCTTCCAGCAGGTGGCCGGTTTGCACCAGGTCGGTCTCGACTTCCGACAGGTGCTTGCCGCCATGATCGGACACGCCGGACAGCAGGCGTTTCATGTGCGAGCCGAGGATTTTTTTGCGGCTCATTTGGCGGCTCCGGCAGGGGTTGGCGCAGGTGCGGCGGGGGGTGGTGCAGACCCGGCAGTACCGGTATCTTCAGTCGCCGCCGGATCCGCAATTGTCTGCGAGGCATTGTCGCGCATGACCATGTCTTCAGTTTTCTTGTTCATCACAATGATGCTGATGCGGCGGTTGATGGGATTGAAGGGGTCTTTGCGGTCCAGGTTGGCGGCAGATGCCAGGCCGACCACCCGTAAAATTTTCTTTTCATCCATGCCGCCGATGACCAGCTCGCGCCGCGAAGCGTTGGCGCGTTCGGACGACAGCTCCCAGTTGCTGTAGCCGGTGTCGCTGAAGTATGGCGTCGAATCGGTGTGGCCGGACAGGCCGATTTTATTTGGCACTTCGTTGAGGACGATGCCGATCACGTGCAGGATTTCGCGGGTGTAGGGTTGCAGCTCGGCCTTGGCCAGCGCGAACATCGGACGGTTCTGCTCGTCGACGATCTGGATGCGCAGGCCCTCGCTGGTGATGTCGAGCAGCAGCTGGTTCTTGTACTTTTTCAGCACCGGATTGGCGTCGATGGTCGCTTCGAGCTTGGCTTTGAGCTGGCCGAGACGGATGCCCTCTTCTTTCGCCAGCGCCTCGCGCGCCGCTTTCAAATCGTAGGATTTCTTTTGCGCCGGGGTGTCGCCTTTTTTGACCTGGCCGGTTCTGGCCGTCAAATCCTTGCCGCCGCCTTGCAAGATCGAGGAACTGTCGCCGGAACCGGAGCCGCCCGACATCGCCACTTTCAACGGCGTCTTGAAGAATTCGGAAATGCCGTTGAGGTCGCCCTTGGTGGTGGAACCCAGCAGCCACATCAACAGAAAGAAGGCCATCATCGCCGTCACGAAGTCGGCATACGCGATTTTCCAGGCGCCGCCGTGGTGGCCGCCGGCGGTTTTCTTGATGCGCTTGACGATAATCGGCCGCAATCCCTCATCAGCCATGATCGCCCTCCCGCTCGCTATCGAAAATCATCGGCGCCCTCATGCTTACTTGGTCTTTGCTTTCTTGATGTGGTCTTCCAGCTCGGCGAAGGTCGGGCGCTCGGTCGAGTACAGCACCTTGCGGCCGAATTCCACCGCCAGTGCGGGAGCATACCCGTTCAGGCTGGCCAGCAGGGTGACTTTCACGCACTGGAACATCTTGGTCGATTCTTCCAGCTTCTGTTCCAGCAAACTCGACAGTGGGCCGACGAAGCCGTAAGCGAGCAAGATACCGAGGAAGGTGCCGACCAGGGCGTGGGCGATCAGCATGCCCAGTTCGGATGGGGGAATGCCCACCGATTCCATGGTGTGCACCACGCCCATCACGGCTGCGACGATACCGAAGGCCGGCAAGCCATCGCCCAGCTTGGCGATACAGTGGGCCGGCACGGCGCCTTCGTGGTGGTGGGTCTCGATCTCGTTGTCCATCAGATTTTCGATCTGGAAGGCGTCCATATTGCCCGACACCATCAGGCGCAGATAATCGGTCATGAATTCGACGATGTGGTGGTCGGACAACACGCCCGGATACTTGGAAAACACCGGGCTCTCTTCCGGGCTTTCGATATCGCCCTCGATCGACATCAAGCCTTCCTTGCGCACCTTCGACAGCACGTCGAACAGCAAGGACATCATTTCCATGTACAGCTCTTTGGTGTGGCGCGAGCCTTTGAACAGGGTCGGCAAGGCCGCCAGGGTGGCCTTGATCGATTTGCCGTTGTTGCCGACAAAGAAGGCGCCGAGTGCGCCGCCGAAGATCATGACCAGTTCCAGCGGTTGCCACAGCGCGGCCAGGTGCCCGCCCTGCGCGGCGAACGAGCCGAAAATACAACCGCAAACGATGATGTAACCGACGATGACTAACAAGAGTGTGCACTCCCAAAAATGCGCGCGCGAATTGTAAGTCCGGCGTATTTATATAGCAACTGTGATGCCAAGAATGGCAAGGGCGCGTCGGCCTGTGCCTTCGCGCCCATCTAAATATTGTCGTACGGAACTACAATAACCGGAGTTTCCTTGTGGAGCAAGCAAAAACAGCCGCTTGTTGCGCCATTCTCCCTATGGTGTAGCCTAAAAGTACCATCCGTAAAGCAGCGGTCCGCCCCCTTCTGGTTGAATCGTCAAGTCCGCTGCTTTAGTTGCAATAGAGAATTCATAACTGAGCAGCAGGCTGCCGGGACGCATCTCGGCGGCGGCTTTTTTATACAGCGCCGTCATCACCGCCGGCGACAGATAGGCGAAGACGACATCGAAATCGGCGAAATCGAGCTTGTCGTAATCGCCGCGGATAAATGTCGCGTTGGATTTGTTGACCGTGCGCAGGCGGCTGTAGAGCCATGGCAGCGGCGCCAGCTCGATGCCGGAAAATTGCGAATCGGGACGGCGCGCGGCCAAGTCCAGCACCAGGCCGCCCAGTCCGCTGCCGATGTCGATGAAGTTGATCGGCCGCGGCGGCAACAGATTCGCCACCGCGTTCCAGGCGCGCAGGCCCGACGGGTAGTACGGCACCTGGGTGCGGAAGGTCGACCAGTACACCAGCAAAAAGACCAGGAACAGCGACAGGAACAGCCAGGACGGCAGTTGCAAGCCCAGCCCGCCCAGCAGCGCCAGCGGGAACAGCAGCTGGATCGCCAGCCACCAGCTGGCCAGGCGCCGCCACAATGACAAGCCGCAGGCCAGTATCCCCTGGATCAGTGCGGCGGCGGCGTAGTCGATGTCGAGGCCGGCGCGCAGCAGCAGCCACACGAGACCGTATGTCAGCGGCAGGCAGGCGGCCTGGATCAGCAGGGCGGTGACGGCGGGTGCGCGCCAGATGCGCGAAAGGGCAGAGCTCACGCCCTGCCCTTCTTGAATTTTTGCGGGGAAATCACGCCACTATCATGCAGCCAGCAGGGCGGCAGCGGCAGCCGCGTCTCTGACTTTCTTGGTCTTGCCGGCGCGCGAAGGCATATTGCACAGGCCGCACTGGTAACCCTGGTTCAGGTCGAGGCCGTCGACGACGAACTTGCCCTGGCAGCAGGAGCATGGGGCCATGGTCAGCATATTGCTCTGGAAGAAGCGCACCAGGGTCCAGGCGCGCGTCAGGGACAGCAGCGGCTCTTCGCCCGGGGTCGGCGGCATTTGTTCCAGGTACAGCTTGTAAGCCTTCATCACCGCTTCGATGCCGGTGGCGCCGGCGTAGTCGACGAGAAACTTGTGGATGTTGATGAACAGGGACGAATGGATGTTCGGCTGCCAGGTCAGGAACCAGTCGGTGGAGAACGGCAGCATGCCCTTCGGTGGCGACACGCCTTTGAGTTCCTTGTACAGCTTGAGCAGGCGTTCACGGGACAGCGACACTTCCGTTTCGAGCAGCTGCAGGCGGGCGCCGAGCTTGATCAATTCGATGGCCAGCTGGATTTCCTGTGCTTCCGTGACGACGCTTTTCTTGCTCATGGTATGGACCTTTGAATTCGGGTGAATACGGGAACTACGAATGAAGCAAGTATTAAGCGATTTCTTCGACTGCCTGGCCGGCCATCAGGATGGCGGCGTGGGACTGGGCCAGGCCGCGGTCCTTGTTGTAGTTGGTCAGCATAGAGAGGATGGCGCTGTCGTCGAATCGAAATCGGGCCAACATCATATTGCCTCCAGCCAGCTTCAGGATCTGGGCGTTGCTCATGCCTTCGATCAGTTCGGCGATATCGACCGAGATGCCCAGGCGGAAAATGGCGGTGACCTTGTCTGCGCGGATCATCTGCTGAGCCAGCATCAGGTAGCTGAGGTTCGCATCACGAATTTCGGCCATCATGTCATTTGCAGTCATTTTCCATCTCCA
>JACXTT010001366.1_pt1 | contig 40616 bp, 40 predicted proteins | sample 9270951 | NCBI WGS metagenome assembly JACXTT01 (sample SAMN15532306, study PRJNA645909) | rock metagenome | isolation source: weathered quartz diorite | place: Puerto Rico | collected 2017-06-21
AGTTGGAGCCGGGCGGGCTTTCTCAATCTCAGCGCGTTAGATGAAGCGCGCCGAAATAACCATTGGGACGAGCTTTGGGTCAGCACTTAAGATGGTGGTGGTATCAAGATGCGCTCTCGACCGCAAGAGCGGCAAGATACTCTGGGACGAGCAAGTTAGCGCCAGTTACGGGTACGGCGACTCGAGTAACTTCGCCTCGCCTTCTCCGGTCACGGACGGCCAGGTCGTTGTGTTCCTCTATGGGAATGGTGATTTGGCTGCGTTCGATTTTGCCGGCAAAAAAATCTGGTCGCGAAACCTGCAAAAAGACTACGGCGGGCTGGCTTTTAATTGGACTTATGGAGCCAGTCCGCTGCTCTATGACGGCAAGCTGATCGCGGAGGTGCTGCAACGCAATGAGCCTGTGCGCGGCCGCGGCCGCACCGACGGCCCGATTGATTCCTACCTGCTGGCCGTGGAACCGCAGACGGGCAAGACTCTGTGGAAACACGCGCGCCCGTGCGATGCGCGTGCAGAATCGCACGAGGCGTACACCACTCCTATCCCGTCCACCCACGATGGCCGGACTGAATTGCTCGTGGTAGGAGGCGATTGCATTACCGGCCACAGCTTGAAGGACGGCGAGGAATTCTGGCGCTGGGCGACGTGGAATCCAACCAAAATCACGCACTGGCGCCTGGTGCCCTCCGCCGTCACGGGCGGCAACGTCCTGCTAGCCTCGGCGCCGAAAGGTGCGCCGATATACGCCTTCAAGCCCGGCGGGAAAGGCCAGCTCGATGATTCCTGGGTGACGTGGAAGAGCCAGGACCGCGAAGTGTCCACGGACGTTGCAACTCCGCTGTTTTATCAGGGCCGGTTTTATGTGCTCAATGGCGAGCGCCGGACGATTGCGCGGGTGGACCCGGCCACGGGCAAAGCCGACTGGATCGGCGATTTGGAAAGCCGCATCAAAATCGAATCTTCTCCTGTGGGCTCGGACGGCAAAATATACTTCCAGAACTTTCGTGGCGAGATATTTGTCGTCGCCGCGGCCGACCAATTCAAATTGCTGCACAAGGCGGCGATGGGCGACGAAGAGGACGATCAAATCCGCGCCTCGATTGCTGCAGCCCAGGGAAACCTTTTCATCCGCACAGCACACAAACTCTATTGCGTAGGCTCGCGATAGGTAGCGCAGCCGCCGACGTCAGGGCTTGTTGCTCGAACCCCGGAGTGCAGCCGTCCTCGGCCGCAGCAACCTCCGTCGGGGCTGGATCGTGCGAACTCCGCAGCTCATCTCGCGTTTCGGGCGTCGCTGCGCCCGAGGACGGGCGCATTCCGGTGAACAAATACCCGACATCAGTCGGTGCACTCTAACCGAGTGCGCATATCACCGCCGACTCACGTCGGCGGCTGCAACTTTGTCGTAGAGCACGTTGTCCTGCATGCCGTTGTTGAAGTATTGAATCAGAGCTTTCGCCTCTTTTTCCAGCGCGCGCGCCTGGTCTGAGTTCACGGGCATGGGCGACTTGATTCGTGGATCTCTGAAAAGGTCGAACATCCTCGAATGACCTTCGGGAGCCAACTCAAATGCATCGTGACCGCGGACCAGCCAGTAATGGCCGTTGATGTGCAGGAAGGCCCGGCCTTCGCCCTGCCGGAAAATTGACGTGCCGAACAACAGACGGCGCTCGGACTGGACCTGGAGGTAATCCAGCACCGACGGCAAAATGTCCGCATGCTGAGTGACGCGATTGGTGTCCACGCCGGTGATTTTGCCGCGCGGGTGAAAGAACAGCAGTGGCACGCGGAATTGCCCCAGGGGATTCAGATACTCGTCCGTCTCCAGTTTCGACGTGTGATCACCCGTGATTATGAACAAGGTGTTGGAATACCATGGCTGCTGCCGCGCGGTGGCGAAGAACTGGTGGACGGCGAAATCGGTGTACCCGATGGACTCATGGATCGCCAGCGTGCCCTTCTTGAACTGGCCGCGATATTTTGCCGGAACCGAGTAGGGATGATGGGACGACAGACTAAAGATTGTGGCGGCGAACGGCGGTTTTTGCCGGTTCAACTCCTGGACGACATACTGCAAATACGGCTCGTCGTAGATGCCCCAGTTTCCGTCGAAATCAGCCTCCCGGTTCGGATACTCGTTCAGGCCGTAGTAGTGCTGGATGCCGGCACGTCGCATTAAGGTGTCAAAGCGCATGGTGCCGTTGGCGGCGCCATGAAAGAAACTGGTGGTGTATCCCAAAGGCGCCAGTATTGTGCCCAACCCCAAGAACTCGTTTGTCTGGCAAGCCGACTCGAGGAACGATTCGGACATCAGCGAGGGCAAGCCGCCCAGAATTGAAGGCGCCATTTCGATCGAACGTCGGCCATTGGCGTAGTTGTGGATAAACAAGAGCGACTCTGTGGCGAGGGAATCAAGGAATGGGGTGTAGCTCGGGCCGCCCTCGCCCAGTCCACAATACTCCGTCGAAAAACTTTCCAACACGAGAATGACGATGTTCTCCCGGCGAGGCTCGTCGGGAATAGTCTTTTGACCGCCGGTCAACGGCCGCAGAAATTCGAGCAGTTCCCGCTCATTGCGAAAGTAATCAAAGCGCGTGAGTTCGGCCTTGTGATAGCTCTTCAGCAGGGTGAACGAGGAATTCAACGCCAGTTGTCCAACCTGGCTCGGTGCCTCGGGCATGGCTTGCGCCGGGCTTAGTGGCCGGGCTTGCAGCCCGCCGCGAAAAGCAATGAAACCGAGCGGGAAGAGCAACAGTAGGTTCAGCGTCCAGACGCCGAACGGAAGCCGCTCGGAGCTCGGCGTCCCTGTATCGGCTCGCCGGCCGTAGAAAACGAAGAGCGGCAGGAGCAAAAGCGTAGCCAGAAGAAACATCGCCCAATAATAAGTTACCACCGAGGAAATTTTGAACCCGGCGTCGCCCGCCATGAAGATCAAGGCCAGGGTGGAGCGACGACCGGTGAACTGAAAGTACTCCAAATCGACTATATTGAGAAGGATGAACGGGATGTTCTGGGTGAGGAATACCCACTTCAACAGTCGTTCAAAGCCCGGAGTCGGATTCGTTCGACGCGGCAGGAAGGTCAAAAGCAGGTAGAAAAAATTTATGGAGATGATTGCTGAAAGGTCGAATCTCAGCCCGTGCAGGAAGGCCAGTGCGATTTGGCCGGCGTCCATGTCATGAAACAGCCGATGATTACACAGCAGGAACAATCCCCGCAGGATAGTGTAAAGGCCAAACACCAAGCCCAATCGGCGCAGCAGCAGGGTCCATCGGCTGAGCATTGCTGCGGTAGGTTATAGCAGGCGGAGCGACGGCCCATCAACGCGAAACGCCGCTACGCCCTTCGGAGCTTGTCGCGGCCGGGCTTCCCGTCATTATGCTATTCATGTCATTGCCCTATCAGGTGGCCTCGCTGCTTTACTGCTTCAATGAGCGCGACGAGGTGCTGTTGATGGAGCGCACGCAGGAGCCCAACCTGGGGTTATGGAGTCCGTGCGGCGGCAAACTGCGCCAGCAGCAAGGCGAGTCCCCGTACGTCTGCGCTTGCCGCGAAGCCGAGGAGGAGCTGGGTCTGGCCCTGGCGCCCTCGGACTTGCACTTGACTGGAGTGGTGAGCGAGCACGGCTACCAGGGCAAAAGCCATTGGCTGATGTTCTTGTTCGAGGTGAAGCGCCGCTTGCGGCAGGCGCCGCCACCGCATCGCGAAGGCCGCTTCCAGTTTTTTCCTGAAGAACGATTAAGCTCTCTCAAGCTGCCTCGAACGGACCGAGAAAAGATTTGGCCATGGTTCTGGCAGCATCGCCGCGGTTTCTTTGCGGCCCATTGTCACTGTCGGCCGGACGGGAGCAACGAGTGGACATTGGAGGAGAGTGTCGGGGGTCGGGTGTCGAGTGACACCGAAGAGTGTTCTCCTGCCTCGACACTTGGCGCCCGACACTCGACACTCAAACCTCCTCCGCCCTAAGTATGAGCTCGCCAATCATCGACTTGCAGGGCGACCATTATTTCATGGGCGAAGCCTTACGCCAGGCGACAAGGGCGTACGAGGCGCAGGAGACGCCAATCGGTGCTGTCGTCGTGGCTGAAGGTCGGATCATCGCCCGCGCCTTCAACCAGGTCGAGCTGCTCAAGGACGCGACAGCGCACGCGGAGATGCTGTCCATCACCCAGGCGGAAGAAGCAATCGGTGATTGGCGGCTGACGGGTTGTACGCTTTATGTCACCAAGGAACCGTGCCCGATGTGCGCCGGAGCCATCGTTCATGCGCGCCTGGCGCGGGTGGTTTATGGTGCCAGCGATCCGAAAGCGGGCGCGGCCGGCAGCGCATTGAATTTACTGCACTTTCCCACGTTCAATCATCGCTGCGACATCACTGCGGGCGTGCGCGAACCGGAATGCCGCGCCCTGTTGCAATCTTTTTTCGTCGAGCAAAGGGCGAAAACCGATTCCGGGTCGGGCTAAGAAGCTCAGTGGGTCGGTCTTCGATCTTCGAGAATTCGGATTTTCAGTTTTTTCCGGATTCACCGTCAACTGACTGCGATCAGTGAGACTCGTTCTCCCTTTTGATCGCGCGCGATACCCTGGGCACGCGGGTCGAGCACTGGCTTTCCATCCACGAGGAACCGATAGTGATGATGCCCATGGTTCAACGAAACCTGAATCAACCAGCCGCCGTCGGGCTGTCGCGTCATCGGGTGCGCAGTGGCGTTCCACTCGTTGAAATCGCCCGTTAGATGCACTTGTTTCGCCTCGGGTGCCATACAGAAAAAATTGACCGGCTTGGCCATCTTCCTGGCCGAGTAACGGTCGTGCGCAAAATAGGAGCGTGTAAAATCCATGGGCCAGCAGAAATGTCTTGAAGGGACTTAGCTAGTTGCGAGCCGAGGTATGGACGGCCAGCACGGCGGCGTCCAGGACCAGACGACATTTCTTTTCTGCAATCATAAATCGTTTCTCTTTGGTCAATGTGCTCTCCAAGTTGAAGCGGGAGCGCGGTTCGAGTCAAGCCCCTTCACGGTTGCTTGCACGGTCATACGGTTCCGAGTGCGCCGGGTTCCCGACCGCCAGATGACGCGCGGGAACGTCCCGCGTCACAACCGCTCCGGCGCCTATGATCGCACGGTCTCCAATGGTCACTCCTTTGAGCACAATCGCCCGCGCGCCAATGAAAGCGCCGCGGCCAATTTTCACCGGCCGCGCGCTCGCTCCGATCATCCCCGGCTCGTCCGTCCATTCCCAGGTGCCCGTCGGTGCATGAAAATCGTTGTCGATAACCACTGCGCCCGAGCCGAAGATCGTGCCTTCGCCCACCTCAATCGAGGAACTCGCGCAGAGCACCGTCCCGCTCAACCCAATGCTCCGGCCGAGGAGCAGCTCCGCGCCGGGTCGCAGGGCACGAAGGACGCAAGGTTGAAAACAGCCCAGCGGGTTCGCGCGCGTGGCGCTATAGAGCCGTACTCCATCACCCAGCACAACACGGGCACCGCGAGCCACGCTCATCAGCGGACGGCCCAGAATTTCGCATCGGCCTTGAAACTCGACTCCTTTCAGACGCCCTTCCAGGCGCCACAAAACAGTCGGCCATCCGCGCAGCCGGCCAATCATTGCGCCCAGCCATGTTGCCGCTGAATGATCACCCATTCGCCCGCGCAGCCTAACGGGACGGCAGCCCCCAGTCCATGCCTAACCACAATTCGCGCCGAACCTCTCCATGCCGCGACGCTCTTGCTTAATCCTATTCTTACTCCTAATCGTAAACACACTTTCAGCTCCTAAATCAGAACGTGATGCTTCGACCAGAGTCTTCATAAGTAGCGAAAATTTCCTACTCTCAACTCCTTAAACCGATTTGCATCCTCGACCGTAACCAGGCAAAATTCTGCGGGCCGCCCGACCGCCAATCCGCTGGGCAAATCGAGTAGGCGAGCGGGCACATCCGAAAACCGCAGCCAGGCCTCCTGCCACGAGCAACCGAGCATTTCCGCCGCCCGAAACACACCTTCCACGGGCCGCAACGCCGAACCGGCGAACAGCGCCTGGCCCGGCTGTCGGACGACCTGATCGGCACCAACTTCCAATTTCAAGGGTCCCAGCCGATAGCTTCCCGGCGGCGCGCCGGCGGCCGACATTGCATCGGTAGTGTAATAAATTGATTCCGGCCCGAGCAGTTTGTGTGTCAGACGGAAGAGCTGCGGCGAAACATGGATTCGGTCCGGGATCAAACTGATCATCAACCCGGGCGTTTCGAGAACGCGCCACAATATGTTGTCGTGCCGGTCGAGCGCCCGCGGGCAACCGTTACCCAGATGTGTGAACGCGCGTGCCCCGGCCGCGACCGCTTGGCGCAGCACGTCCGCCGAGGCGTCCGTATGGCCGAGGCTGACGATGATGCCTTGCGCCACCGCCTCTTTGATGGCCTTCATAGCGCCGTCGCGCTCCGGCGCTAGGGTCAGCAGCACGGGGTCGTCGCCGGCGGCCGCCCGCAACTCGCGGATGTGATCGGGCGCTGGATCGCGCATCCAATCGGGCTGATGCGCGCCGCGGAAACCGGGCTCCGCCGAAAGAAAGGGTCCCTCGACATGCCAACCCGCGATCGCCCCGCGCAATTCCGCTGATTGCTCCCTCAACGAGCGCAGATGCCGCAACCGGTTCATAAGTCGGGACCAATCATCAGTAATTAACGCGACAAAAAACCGCGTGCAGCCTGCCGTTCGCAATCCGCGCACTGCCGTGAGGAGATCCTCCAACGTTAATTGATCCTGCTGAAAGTCGATCCCGCCGTAGCCGTTGACTTGCAGATCGAACAGCCCGGGCGCCAGCCACTGTTCAGGAGGCGGCGGGTGACTGACGGCTTCCAGCTGAGTAATACGCCCCGCTGACCAGCGAACGCGAACCGGTTTTTGCGTCGCCACATGCCAGGCCTCGAGCTCGCCGCTGTTCGTCATGTCCGCGTTCTACCATCAAATTTCTCGCCACGGAAGCAGGTAACACAAACGTTTGTTGCATGCAGCCTCGAACATTAAGAAGACCGTCCTGTTCGCTTTTGGCGTTTCGTGAGCTACGAGCGAAGTCATTTCGGAATTTGATGCAGAGCCGTGCCCGGTGCTGAACCCTGCAGTTGACAACGTGTTCACATTGGTGTTAACTCTCTTGGATGCGGGAAATCCAATTCTACCGGACCGTATCCGGCGCATGACCGGTGGAGGAGTTCCTCGATTCGTTGAATGCGAAGCAGACACAAAAGATTCTATGGGTGCTGCGGGTCGTGCGGGAGTTGCCGCACGTGCCGAAACAGTATTTCAAGAAACTGGAAGGGAACAATGATTTGTGGGAAGGGCGAGCCGAGTTCGGCGGGGATGCGTTTCGGTTGCTGGGCTTCTGGAACGAAGGCCGACTGATCATCCTGACGAATGGATTTGCCAAGAAAACACAGAAAACACCGGAACGCGAAATCGCGCTGGCTGTACAGCGCCAACGCGATCATCTGAACCGAAGGAAATCAATATGAAAGATGACATGGAAAAGTATATTGACCGCCGGAAGCGCACCGACAAAGTGTTCGCGAAAAACTTTGATGCCGGCTACGAAGAATTCAAGATTGGAGTGATGCTTCGGCAGGCGCGGGAGCAAGCCGGTGTGACGCAGGAAAAGCTGGCCCGGATCACCAGGACGAAGAAGTCCGCAATTTCGCGCTTAGAGAACCACGCCGAAGACGTGCGGTTGTCCACCGTCTCGCGCGTGGCACGGGCGTTGGGCAAGGCGGTGCGAATCGAATTAGTGGAAGCGACCTGAATCAGGGCAGCACTTCGGTGCCGACGCCTGCATCGGTGAAGATTTCCAACAGGATCGCGTGGGGCACTCGCCCATCCACGAACGACACCTTTTCCACCCCCGCCTGGAGAGCGGCCACGGCGCTATCGGTTTTGGGAATCATACCTTTCTCGATGACGCCAGCCCGCTTCAATGCTTCAACCTCACCGACTTTGAGCCGCGAGATCAGACTGTCGGGATTCTTCGGATCGCGCAACAGGCCCGGCACGTCGGTCATGAACACCAGCCTCCGGGCCTGGAGAGCTGTGGCCGCTTTCGCGGCCACCACGTCGGCGTTGCAATTATAGATTTTGCCATCGGTGCCGCGTGCGGTCGGGCTTATCACCGGGGTAATACCCTGCTCGATGCACGCGATCAGAGGAGCAGTCCGGACTTCAACCACTTCGCCCACGTAACCGAGATCCAGCGTATCGCCATTGGGTCCGTGGACGGCCGCTTTGCGGCACTGAAAGATGTCCCGGCCTGCGAAGCCCTTGGCCACGCCACCCAGCGAGTTGATCGCCGCCACGGTCTCGGGATTAATTTCATCTGACAAAACTTGATCCACAATTTGAACCGTTGCTTCGTCGGTCACACGCTGGCCCTGGAGGAAAGTGGACTTCAGCCCGGCCTTTTCCATCGCGCGGGTGATGGCCTTGCCGCCTCCGTGCACGATCACCGGATTAATTTCAACGGCTTCCAGGAACACGATGTCGCGGGCCACACTGTGGCGCACGTTGGGGTCGGGTGAGTCCATGAAACTGCCGCCATATTTAATGACGAAGGTCGCGCCGTTGAATTCCTGAATGTAGGGCAAGGCTTCGAGAAGTGTGGCGGCTTTCGCGATGAGATCGTGCATCAGCGGCCAGAAAGAAAGAGCCAGCCCAGGAAACTGGCAAGTCAATTCCGGTCGTCACTGCTCCTCTGTCGCCGTCTCGGTTTTTGGCTTCTTCTCTGAGAGTGCTTGTGTCAGGTTGCAGATCTCATGACCCGCGACGAAGCCCTCGCCCTGCTCAAGGGATATACCCAGTCCGAGTCTCTCCTCAAGCACGCGCTGGCGGTGGAAGCGGCGATGCGCCATTACGCAGCGCATTTCCGAGAACCCGTCGAGATGTGGGGCCTGACGGGACTGCTTCACGATTTTGACTACGAGCGATGGCCCAACCCGCCTGACCATACGCGGGAAGGTGCGCGCATCCTGCGCGAGCGGTGCGTTGATGACGAAATCGTCCAGGCGATCCTCTCACACGCGCAATGGAATTGGGACCAATACCCGATGGATCGACCGCTCCGCAAGACGCTGTTTGCGGTGGACGAACTCTGCGGCCTGGTGACGGCGGTGGCGTACGTGCGACCGGAGAAACTCACCGGCATGAGCGCCAACAGTGTGCGAAAGAAAATGAAACATAAGGCGTTCGCCGCCGGGGTGAAACGCGAGGACATCGAGACCGGCGCCCAGTTACTGAACGTGGCATTAGATGACCACATCCAGCACGTGATCACCGCAATGCAGGGTATTGCCAAGGAGCTGGGTTTGGAGGGAAGTCAGACTTGAACCCGAAATTCCAAAACTCACCAACGGACGCGCCACTCCGAGCTGGTTAACACCCACATTAACAACCCGACCAGAGCCACCACCACGCCAGCGATAAGCACCACGAACATCATCAGGCCATACTTACGGTTGAACCGGCGTAATCTTTTGCCGATCCCTGCATGGGATTGCATGAGTGAATACTAGAGATTGGGGTAAAGTGCGCAAGGCGCCTTTTGCGCACTGCCACTAAAAATACGCGTGAGCACCGCCGGGACCTCGTCGCGAAGATTGGCCTCAAGCTCCGGAGTTTTGGGCCAGTGAGGTCTTCTCAAATCTGCCATACTTCAGAGCCAGCGTCGGCAGCACGAGCAGATTCAACAGCGTCGAGGTAATTAGGCCGCCTAGAATGACGATCGCCATCGGCCCCTCGATTTCCCGGCCGGCTTCACCTGCGCCCAGCGCGAGCGGCAACAAGCCCAGCGCGGTCACGGTGGCGGTCATGAGGATCGGCATCAGCCGTTCGGAAGCTCCGCGTAGAACGGCCTCTGGGCCCCAGGTCATTCCTTCCTCGTTCACGAGATGTTCGAAATGAGAGATCATCATGATGGAGTTGCGAGTGGTGATGCCGAAGAGCGTTACGAACCCGACGAGCGAGCCGATCGTTAAAGAGGTGCTTTCACCGTGCTCGAACAGGCCCACGATCCAAACGGCCAGGACGCCGCCCACGAGCGCGAAGGGCACATTGGCCAGTACCAGCAACAGATTGCGCCAGTTGTGGAACGCGATCGACAGCAGCAGCAGAATTCCAACCGCTGCAATCGCCGAGTTGAGCAGCAACTCCCGTTGCGCTTGTTCCCGGGCCTGAGCCGTACCGCTGAAGAGTGCGTACGTGCCCGCGGGAAAATTCACTCTGGCGGCCACAAGCTTTTTTGCCTCTTCGACGAAGGAGGTCACGTCGCGACCGGCTGGGGCGCAGGTGACGGTTTGACGTCGGCGTGCGCCTTCGTGCAAAATGGAATACCGGCCAGAATTGGAATAGACCTCGGCCAACTCCCGTAGCGGCAGCAACTCTCCCTGGGCATTGCGGAGGAGCAGCGAACCGATCGCCTCCGGATCGCGCCGCTCGGCGGTGTCCAGAATTACCACGACGTCCGCGACCTGGTTGCCACGATGCGTCTGGGCGACGGCGGTTCCCCGATAAGCGGTCTGGATCGACTCGAGCACCTCCACGGGTCGAAAGCCCAGTTGCGTCAATCGCTCGGGGCGCAAGCGAATCGCCATCCGGGGAGCGCCGGGCGGGGATTTGACGCTGACATCCGCGCTGCCACGCACGGTCTTGAGCAGACTGGCTACCTCCTGCGCCTTGGCGTCGAGCAAATCGAGGTTCTCGCCGAAAATGTTCACGACCACCGGCTGAGTTTCTCCCGAGATGGTCTCACCGATTCGATCTCCGAGAAAGGTCAGCACTTTGGATTCGACGCCGGGAAATCCGTTGAGAATCTGGCGGATTTCGTCCGGCATTTTCTCCTGCTCCTCACCGGGAGTCGGCTTGAGCTCAACATGGAATTCCGAGCGGTGGGGACCCCACGTGTCCTCGCCCAGCTCGGCGCGTCCCACTTGCTGTTCCAAGGTGTCGATGTTCGTGTTGCGGCGGAGCGCCTGCGAAATTGCGATGCCGAGCCGCACGGTTTCGGGAAGCGATGTGCCGGGAGCGGTGACAGTCTGAAGAACAAAATGACCTTCGCGAAATTCCGGGAGGAATTCGCCTCCGAAAAACGGCAGACGCGTCGCAGCCAGGACGCTGAGCATGAGGACGGCGGCAACGATTGTGCGCGGCCAGCGAGCCACCCATCGCAGCACCTGGCCATAACCCGCCTTGAGCCAGCGCTGCAATACCGGGTCTTCGGTCCGGCGGACTCCTCTGTCGAAGATGAGATATGACAGCGCGGGAGTCACGGTCAGCGCGACCAGCAGGGAGGCCAGGATGGCCAGGATATAACTCAATGCGAGCGGCGCGAAAAAACTTCCCTGCAAACCGGTCAGCATCAGCACCGGCAGAAAAATCAGCGCGACAGTGAAGGTGGCATAAACGACGGCGCGCCGCACTTCGAGCGAAGCGTTCAGCACGACCCGAAAAGCCTCGCCGCGATTGGGCGCGGCACTTGCCGAGGCCGCTTTTCTTCCGCCGAGGAACTGCCGCAACCGGCGGAAAATGTTTTCGACGTCGATGATCGAATCGTCAACAACTTCGCCCAGCGCGATCACCAGGCCGCCCAAAGTGATCGTATTGATTGTTATACCGAACCTGGTCAGCACGATGACTGCCGTGAGCAGCGACAGCGGGATAGCCGTCAGCGAAATGAACGCAGTGCGCACGCTGCCCAATAGCAGGAACAGGATGACGGCAACCAAAACGCCCCCGAGCGCAAGGGAATGCTCCATGTTGCTCACGGCTTTCTCGATGAACGTCGCCGGCCGGTGCAGCCGTGGGTAGATTCGAATTCCTTGCTTGTCCAGGAACGGCTGCATTTCGGCCAGGGCGGCCTCGAGCGCTTTGGTGGCGTCCATCGTGTTGGCGCCATATTGGCTCGACATCGTCAGCAGCACTCCCCATCGGCCCTGGATCACCGTGTCGCCGACTTTGGGTTCCGGGCCTTCAACCACGCGCGCGAGATCCTTGAGCCGTACGCTGAGCCCGTTGGTATGCGCGACAACCACTTCACCAAGCGTCTCTGGACTGATGGACTGGCCTTCGGTCTGCAACGTGATGCGCTGGTTGCTCGTCTCGATGAAACCCGCGCCCACGACACCGGTCGAAAGTCGCGCCGCCGCCAACACATCCGAAAGGGCCAGGCCGTAGGCCACCAGTCGTTGGGGCATTACCTGGATCTGGAGCTGGCGAATTTCCCCGCCGAACGTGCTGCATTTGGCCACTCCCGGCACTGAAAGCAGGCGCGGCTTGAGCGTCCAGTCCGCGAACGTGCGCAACTCCATCGGGGTGAGTTTGTCGGAGACCAGGCCGATCTTCAGCAGGTCCATGGTCGAGGAAGTCAGAGGGGTCATCCGCGGCGTCTTGACGCCCGCGGGCAGAGCGCCCGCTGTCTCCGCCAGCGTTTCCGCCAGCATCTGGCGCGCCCGAAAGACATCCGTCCCCTCCTTGAAAACAGCCGTGATGATGGACAATCCTTCGATCGACTCGGAGCGAAGCGATTCGAGCTGGCCCAGCCCGTTGGCCATCGTCTCGATGGAGAGCGTGACCAGCAATTCGACCTGCTCCGGCGCCATGCCCGGGCACTCAGTTTGGATGACGACTTGCGGTTGAACAAAATTAGGGAAGACGTCCAGCTTGGCGTGTGCCGTGACGTAGAGGCCATAGCCAAGAAGCACACCAGCCAGGACGAGCACGACGCCACGAAAGCGGAGCGAAAAATGGACTAAAGCGCGGAGCATTTAGCTGGATTAATCGACTCCGCCTCCTTTGAGTTCCTCCGACAGCAAGAGCTGAGCGCCTGTAGTAACTACCTTATCCTCTGCCTTAAAACCCTGCCGCACAAACCAGCCCTCCGGGAGCAGTTGATCGAGCGCAACTTCAGTGCGCGCAAAGGTCTGCTCCGAGGTTTGCCGGTACACCCAGGCGGCCCCGTTGTACCGCACCACCGCCTCGCGCGGCAGCGCTACTCCCAATTGAGGCTCGCCGGGCAGAAGAATTTGGCCGGACACCGACGCGCCCGGCGTGAGTCGTGAATTATTCGGACTAACGAGAAATAGAAATCCTCGCCCCTGCATTTGCGGGTCGGTGGTTGGCGAAGGGCCGAGGAATTGCGCTTCGATTGGCGCCGTGCTGTCTGAGAGTGCGAATACTTGAGCCCGACGGGGGACTGCCGGTAGCGTTTCGCCAGCAGCAACGCTAAGCTGCACGAGCGCGTTGGAGAGTGAGACCAGCGATTGCGCCCACGCGGGCAGGTCCGCCCGCTCTGCCAGAGCACCACCCCAACTGTTCACCAGCCGCTGGCGGGCTGCGTCAGCAAGTACCTGATCCCGGACCGCGGTCGCCTCGGCGGCTTGCAACGCTCGTTGCGACGCGTTGTTTTGTCCCGTCAGAGTTTTCAACCTTTGCAATTCGCTTTGCGAAGCCTCGCTAATAGCGCGGGCGGCTGCCAGCTCGGCCACTTGCGAGACCAGCGATCCCGCGTCCAGCACGCGGCCATACGCTCTAACTTCAGGAGCGAGTTGCGCCGGGCGCAACACGGCTGTTTGCAGCGCGATCTCCTTCTGTGTCGCTGCGTCCACGGTGATAATGGCTTCGCCATTCGTGCCGCGCTTTACGCGCGATTCTGCCGGTTTTTCTTGTTGCGCGGCGGCAGCGCCGGCAGGCCCCTCGGTTTTGGACGAGCAGCCGGCTAAGAGTGCGGCGAATGCAATGACAAATCGGTTGAAACAGGAGGACATTTGCAGTTTCAGGGTGATTCCGTTCGTGTCGATTCGAAGATTGCGGCCGGAACCTCAAAAGGCCGCTGAACGGCGTCCTCCATTGCTCCAACCGCCTGCTGGAGTTTGAGGTGGCCGTCAAGACGGACCAACTCGGCCGCAACTGATTCCGCCTGCGCGTTCAAAACCTCCAACTGGTCGGCAGCGCCGGCTTTATACTGGGCGGCCACAGACTCGCGGCGTTGCGCTTGTGTTTCAGCCAGAGTACGGAGCGTGGCGGCGGTTTGTTCGCTGACACGCAAAACTTGCGTCGCGCGATCGATTTCAGCCAGAATCCTGGCCTGGACCGCGATGAAGCGGGCCGCGGCTTCTTCGCGCCGCGCTTTGGCTTCGGCGATCGGGCCCTGATTCTGATGAAAAATCGGCAGATCCACGAGAATGCCGATCGACCATTTGTTGTCGCCTTGGTCATATTGATAGCCGGGATGAAGGCGGACATCGGGATACTGTTTGGCGATTTGCAGTTGCAGAGATGCCTGAGAGGCGGCGTACTCAGCCAATGCTGCCAGAATGTCCGGCCGGCTCTGCAACGCCGCGCGCCGCACTTGCGACGCGCTGAGGTCCGCCATCGCGTCACGTTGCACCAGCGAGTCCACAGAGAACTTAATCTCGTCCAATGCCCTAACGGGCAGACCGAGGGCTTCTGCCACTCGAGCCCGGGCTTCGGCGCGTGAGCGCTGCGCTTCCGTCAGGTCCAGCCGCAACTTGATCAAAGCAATACGGTGCGGGAGCAAATCGGAACTGGCGATAGCGCCCGCCAGGGCTTGCTGCTCGAGCAAATGAAGAATCTGTTCCTGCAAGGCGGATTGCTGCTCGAGCAAGCTCTGCCGTTGTTCGCCGGCGTAATGCTCCAGCAAGGCGGAGCGCAGCCTGCTTCGCACCTGCCAGGCTGCCGTGGCCAGGTTGAGTCGCGCCGCCTCGGAAAGCCCCGAGGCCTCAGCGCGGCGGTAACGGCGCTTGCCGGCCGTCTCAAACGGCACATCCAGGTAGCCGAGCGGGATCCAAGGCGACGGCGTTATGGTCGTCGAGTCGTAGCCTGGAGTGACGTTGAGAGTTGGATTCGGACGCTGGGCCGCGGTTTGTTCTGCGCCCCGAGTCACCGCCCACTGAGCGCGGGCGAGGTCCAGGCTCGGATGATAATAAAGCGCTGCCAGCGTCAGCATTTCAAAATCCCAGCGCATCTCCGGCCAATCCGCGAGCTCACGATGAAGGTTTTTTTGCAGAAATGTTTGCAGGGCTGTGTTGGTCAGCGAACGGCCTTCCAGCCGCGCCGCTGCGTCCGCTGCTGACAGCGGTTTGGGCTCAAACCGTGCGCACCCCACCAGGGCAGCGGTTCCCAGAAGCAGCCAGAGGCCAAGCGGACACCAGGGCCTGGCGGATGGAAACGGGGGCGCAACTTTCATCATGGTTACGACTCGCTTCTTACCCAAGGGAGCGATCGAGAATGGCGCGGTACATACCTCGCCTGGCCACGCGAAGCAAGCCGGCGATTCCGCCAAGATTCCGTTGCCCTGAATTGGCGGATGAGGCAAACTACGCGCGCATCGGTCGAAGGGCGGCCGAGGACCGGGCGGTAGAGCAGAATTATGATAGCAGCTATCACGGGAGTTGTTGCGGGCACGATCCATGTCTGGTCCGGCCCGGATCATCTTGCCGCCATCGCTCCGCTGGCCGCGCGCCGGCCGCATCGGGCCTGGATCGCGGGCGCACGCTGGGGCCTGGGCCATTCCGCCGGCGTGGCCGTGGTCGGGTTGTTGTTACTGCTGTTGCGGGATCTTCTGCCAGTGGACTTGCTATCATCCTGGGGCGAGCGGTTGGTCGGGGTGATGTTGTTCGCGATCGGGGTATGGGTCTGGCGAAAAGCGCTATTAATTCATGCGCATGAGCATGAGCACGACGGGGATCGACACGTTCACCTGCATGCTCACGCGCGCCATATCGCGCACGATCACGTCGAGGCGCACGCACACCACACGCATGCAGCTTTTGGTATCGGAGTGTTGCATGGATTGGCCGGAAGCTCTCACGTGGTGGGAGTCCTGGCCATGCTCGCCTTCCCCACGCGCCTTCAGGCGCTGTCCTATCTGCTGGCCTTCGGGGTGGGAACCATCGTCTCCATGGCGGCGTTCTCGTGGCTGATGGGTTCGCTGGCCTCGCGCTGCGCCGCGGGCGATACCCGGATCTATCGCCGTCTGCTGTTTTCCTGCGCCTCGGCGGCGATGGTGGTCGGGTGCTGCTGGCTGTTGAAGTGAGCTGGCGGCGCCGACTCCGCCGACCTGAATACATATATCCGAGAGTCTCGAATTTTCGCGCAGATTTTCCGGCGTGGAATCTGCAAGTGAGGAACACCAATAAAGGGATCTGCCACCTGCTTCGCGAAGCGTATGGAGTGCGTCCGGCTGGCCAGCGCTTTCGAGCGTCGGGGGCTGCGCCAAAGCGGGAGCAAGCTCCGCGCACTCCAAACGCTTCGCGCGGTTCGACCGCGGTTGGCCCACTCAAAACGTCGCGCCCCAGCCGCTCTGGTTCCGACTCCACCGGCCTGTGGACAGCGCGCCCTACGCTCACGGGGTTTGGGCAACACGCCCTGACCAGCTACATCCTGCCTGAAAGCTCAGCGATGATCGCAGGTCAATGGAATCGGCGATTTATTGGAGGTCGCCGGACCTGGGCATCGGCTCCGCTCCGCACCGGTGCCAGTCGGCGCTGCAATCGAATCGCTTTCAGTGCGCGGTACCCCACCAGCTTCTGTCGTTGCTCGTCCCAGAGACGATAGGCGAAGGACTTCAAACTCCCAGTGAGTGTGAGCGGCTTCACGCTCTGAAACAACGGCTCAGCCCGATGGCACTTTTCCAGATGGTAATTTGGAATACGCGGACTCAGGTGGTGAATGTGATGGAACCCAATGTTGCCCGAGAACCATTGCAGGACCCGGGGCAGTTTATAAAACGAGCTGCCTTGCAGTGCCGCCTTGGTGTAATCCCATTCTTGGCCACGCTCCCAATAAACCCCTTCGAACTGATGCTGCACATAGAACAGCCAGATTCCGGCGGAGCCGGCCACCATCATGACCACCAACTGCAGCAGCAGGTATGCTTTGAAACCGAAAACCCAGCCCAGACCCAGAGCCATTCCTAGCAGTGCCACGTTGGTCCAGTAAACCGAATAGCGTTCGCGCTGTCCGCCCCTGGGCCAGGCCAGCCGTTGCTGAATGAGGAACAAAAAGAGCGGCGCCAACACGAACAGAACGAGAGGATTCCGCGCCAATCGATACGCGAAGCGCTTCCAGCGGGAGGCTTCGAGGTATTCCTGGACGGTGAGGGTCCAGACGTCGCCGGTTCCACGCCGATCCAGGTCGCCCGCGCTCCCATGATGAACGCTATGTTCCCAACGCCACTGGTAATACGGCGTGAAACAGAGGATCCCGGTGATGATCCCCACGATGTCATTCGCCGCCTTCGATTTGAAATAAGAATGATGGCCGCAATCGTGGAAGAGGATGAAGATGCGGACCAGAAACGCCCCGGCCAACACCGCCAGCGGCACCGCCAGCCAAATCGACACCGCCTGGAGCAGATACATCAAATACCAGAGGCCCGCGTAAGGAATCAGCGAGTTGCCCATTTGCCAGAGGCTGCGCCAAACCGAAGGTTGCTGGTACTTGGCGACAATCTTCTTCCAGGCCGAAGTGTCGCTCTTGCGCTGGCCAGTCGGGGCCCCTAAATCATCGCTCATAAATCAGATTCTGATGGTTTGCCGCATCCCGCAACCCCGGCTGACTTCTGGCAGGAATCGGCGCGTGCCAGGAAAGGAGCAACCCATCGCCGTGCAAGGTTACTCCGCGCGGCGCAAAAGCTCAAGCAGAATGCGAATCGTCTTGCCAAAGCCATGGGACCACAGGCATTTTCTGACATGGCAGCAATTAGAGAGCCAAACGATCTGGATCTAGCTCTGGATCCTGATCTCGCATTCTTCAAGTCGGCGGACGATTTCTTTTCAGCCTACGGCCATCTCGGTCTGACGTACGACGACGTGACGCTGGCCACCGGTTACTCAGAAGTGTTGCCGCGCGACACTCAACTTGAAATCACCCTGGCCGAGGGGTTGAAGTTGAACATCCCCATAATCTCCTCGGACATGGACACCGTCACCGAGTCGCGTATGGCCATCGCCATGGCGTTGAATGGCGGCTTGGGGCTGATCCATTACAACATGACCGAACGCCAGCAACTCTCGGAGGTCAGCCGCGTCAAAAACAACATCCACGGTTTGATCCAGGACCCCGTCAAAGTGTCGGCGGACCAAATGATTGGCGACGTGCTGAATTTGATCGAAAAGAGAAAGTTTTCCTTCAGCACTTTCCCGGTGGTGGACGGCGACGGCAAACTCGTCGGTCTCCTGTCAGGCCACGTGGTCAAACCGCGTTATTCCAAGCGCAAAATAGCGGATGCGCTCACGCCACGCGGCCAGGTCCACACCATCCACCAGAAGGAGCTTGGCCGAGATCCCATCGCGCGCGCGGACAAATTCTTCACTGACCATCCCGGCATTCACAAGCTGCTCGTGGTCGATGAGCAGGACCATTTGCGCGGCCTGTTCACGATGAGCGACGTCGAGCGCATCACGCAGGAACGCAGCGCCCAGTTCAAGCCCGCCCGCGACTCGCGCTTTCGCCTGCTCTGCGGCGCGGCCGTGTCCGCCACCCGCAACGCCTTCGGTGAATTGGACCGCAACCGCATCCTGGCGCATGTGGGAGGATTGGTGGAACGAGGCGTCGATGTTGTGGCGGTCTCGACCGCGCACGGTCATAGCAAAGGCGTGGGTGACACGGTTCGGATGTTGCGCGAAGCCTTTCCCGAGCTGCCGATCATCGCCGGCAATGTTACTTCGGCCGCCGGGGTTGAATACCTGGCCGAGGCAGGGGCCGATGCCATCAAAGTCGGCCAGGGGCCCGGGTCGATTTGCACAACGCGCATCGTCGCCGGCGTCGGCATTCCGCAGCTTACGGCACTCTATGTCGCCTCGCGCGCGGCGCAAAAAAAGCGCGTCACGCTCCTGGCCGATGGCGGCATTGCCAAATCAGGAGACGTCGTCAAGGCGCTGACACTGGCCCACGCGGTGATCTGCGGTGGCATTTTCGCAGGTTGTCCCGAATCGCCGGGCGAAGTGATGGAAATCAGCGGGAAACTTTACAAACAGTATCGCGGCATGGGAAGCCTGGCCGCAATGAAAGCCGGCTCAGCGACGCGCTACGGTCACACGCCTGACCCCGCCCGCAAGATGGCGCCCGAAGGTGTCGAGGCATTGAAGGAAGTGAGTAATTCGGTGGACCAGGTGCTGGCCCAACTTATCGGTGGAATTCAGTCAGGCATGGGTTACCTCGGCGCGGCGAATCTGGCGCAACTGCGGCAAAAGGCCAGGTTCATCCGTGTCAGCCCGGCCGGTCAGCGAGAGGGCGAGCCGCACGACGTCGTCGAACTCAAGACGACGACCTGAGATCGACGCCGAAATTGGGCTAAGGTGGCGCGCGTCGTTCAGAACTCGATCGCTTCATTCATTTGCCCGCATTGGGCGCAACGGGAGCGATCCACGTCCGGGTCATCCGTATAGACATAACCGCATCGTCCGCACCGAAAGATGCGATCTTCGGTCGGTGTCGGCTCGAACCGGCGGCGCCGCAGCTCGGAGTAAATGCCGACTGCGGCCAGAGCCGCCAGCAGGACAAGCACATAGGTGAAGATCAGATCGGCGACAGACATCGTTCACTGGTTTTCACGGCGATGCTGCGGCGGGCGGCGACGCATTAGTCGGTGGCATCGGGACCGTGACCCATTCGAAGATCAAAGTGCCCCACGCCAATTCTGGCGCAAGCCCGCCAGATTTTCCTTGGTCTGGAATGGGATTGAACCGGGCGGCCCGCGCCAGTTCCAGGGCCCGCTGATCGGCTTGTGAAGAGCCGCTGCTCGAGAGCAGCGTCAGCGACATCGGCCTGCCTTCAGAGTCCACGACCATTTGTACAACGCTGTTCGTCAGCAAATCGGGGTGCGGCCAGGATCGCAAAGCAATCGGGGTCAGCAGTTCGCGAAGGGCGAGGCTGCCGGTGATCCGCAAAGCCGATGAGGCGGGCACGGTTGCTTGGGTCGCCAACTCTGGCAACGCCAGCGCCAACTCGGGCGGCGTCCACACCTGCACAGGATTGAATTGATTTGTGGCGACAAACTGATTGAACGTCGTGCCTAGTGCCGACAGGCCGAGCGCCAACCAGTGAGGCTGCTCCGACCAGAAAAAAGTGTTGGTCGGCGGTTGCGGAATGGTCATCCAACCTTGACCCGCGAACCCCTGTCGATGTGGCAGGGCAAACAGCGTTGGATCGTAAAGCGCAAGGAATTCGGCCACACCCGGCCCGGCCAGCCGCAGCCTCGGGGAGCTGGCGGCAGGGCGCTCGCGAATGGGGGCACGGTCGCTCAGCCAGAAAATCAGACCGAGCTGGCCTGCGAATACCACCAGCACCGTGAGCCACCAGCGGCGCCGCGGCCAGGCGCGTGGTTGCATCGGGGCGACGATCATGGTGAGGAAGGTCGGCCGGGTCGAGCCACGGCGCGCGGCAGCGTTGCCAGAACCGCTTCAGTAATGCCGGCGCGCTGCGCTAAAATCGAGACCCGAACGAGCATCTCGTGAGTGACGGCTTTGTCGGCCTGGACCACCAACGCTAGTGGTTCGGAAGAACCCGCTACTTCCTGGCTCAGGCGTTTTGTCAGTTCGTCGTCGTCGATCAAGCGATTCTCAAAATAGAGCCGTCCATTGGCGTCCACGGCCACGGCCACAGGCCGCTTGTCTGTGCCGGAAAGACCGTCCGCCATAGGAAGTTGAACGTGGACGCCGGGCGTATAAACCAACGAACCGAGCAGCAGAAAAATCACCAGCAGAAAAAAAACGATTGCGAACGGCGTCGCGTCCAACTGACCGCGGAGGATGCGGGCATTTCGCTGAAACTTCATGACGGCTTGGGCCGCTCGGCGACGACGTTGACGATGTCCGTGGCGGCGCGTTCCATGTCCAGCACGATGGAATTGACGCGGCTTACGAGGTAATTGTAGCCGGCGTGCGCCGGGATCGCCACAGCCAGGCCAGCCGCGGCACAGACCAGGGCTTTCCAAACACCCGTCGAGAGCTGGCCCACGTGCGCGTGTAGTCCCTCCATTTGCATGAGCTGGAATGTCTGGATAAACCCAAGCACGGTGCCCAGAAGGCCAAGAAGGGGAGAAACCTGTGCGATGGTTGCCAGCAGGTTCAATTTCTCCTCCAGTCGCGGCACTTCGGCCAGGCCGGCTTCCTCGAGGGCTTCGCGCACGCGCTCGCGGCCGTGATCCCGGTTCAGGATGGCCGTCTTGACCAGCCGCGCCACCGGGCCCGGTGTCGCATCGCAAATTGAGAGGGCCTCGACCACGTTGTCGCGCTTGAGGACGGTCCGCACTCCGTTGAGAAACTCCGTCGAGTTAATCTGCGCGCGATGATAGTGCAGGAAACGCTCGATGAATACAGCCACGGCGACTGCGCTGACGAGCAGCAGCAGCCACAGCATCAGCCCGCCATTGGCCAACAGTGCCGGCAACGATGACATCAGATTGGTTATACGGCCCGGGGGGCAAAGTTCAAAGTTCAAAGTTCGAGGTTCAAAGTATTGAGCGCTTTGAGTACTGTGGCCTGATGCCCGCTGGTCAAATTCGACACGTTGTGCGCCATGAAAATAGTCGCCGCTCAATCTGACGAACAAGTAGCCGCGGTGCGCCAGTTGTTCGTGGAGTACGCGCGCTCGTTGCAAATTGATTTGTGCTTCCAGGGATTTGAGGAGGAACTGGCGGAGCTTCCTGGGCGATACGCGCCGCCGTCGGGCCGGCTGCTGCTGGCGCTGGAGGGGGAGGATGTGGCCGGGTGCGTCGCACTGCGCAGGATCGACGACGGCATCTGTGAGATGAAACGGCTCTATGTGCGGCCGGCGTTCCGTGGTCAGGGGACTGGTCGGCTGTTGGTCAATACCGTTTTGGAGGCCGCCCGCGAATGCGGCTACCGGCTCATGCGCCTGGACACTCTGGCCTCGATGAAAGAAGCCATTGCGCTGTATGAGTCGCGCGGGTTTGTGCGGACCAAGCCCTACTATGATCATCCGAGCGCCGACGCTGTATTTATGGAGCTGAACCTGGAGGAAAATTCCAAGCGCCAACGCTTAGGCCCCAGAGAAGCATCAACATCCAAGCACCAACTCCCAAGCACCAAAGAAACATAAAGATTCAAGCCCCAAAAGGGTGCTCAAAACCGCCAGACAATTCGCGATCGGCGCGCAATCGGATTTTGGAGCTTCTCCTGATGTTGGCTCTTGGAGCTTGGATCTTGACACCCTTCTCGTAGCCTTCCGCCATGCGCGAACGATCTCTTGAATTTCTGAAAACCTTGGTCAACACGCCTAGCCCGGTCGGTCACGAGGTCCGCGGCCAGCGCGTTTGGCTCGATTACGTCCGCAAATTTGCCGACGAGACGTTTTCGGATGCGTACGGCAATTGCGTCGCCGTTCTCAACAAAGGCGGTTCGCCGCGGCTAATGCTGGCCGGTCATGCCGACGAGATCGCACTGGCGGTCAACTACATCGATGACGACGGCTACATCTATGTTCGCAAGATGGGCGGGGTTGATGCCGCCATCACCAAAGCACAACGAGTCGTGATTCACACACGCCGCGGACCGGTCCGGGGCGTCGTTGGCAATGTCGCGCCGCATCTGATGAAGGGGGAGAAGGAACCCAAGTCACCGAAAATTCACGATTTGTTCATCGACATCGGCGTGAGCAGCCGTAAGCAGGCCGCAACGCTGGTCAGAACGGGCGATCCAATCACCCTCGCCGATGAATTCGAGCTGCTTCGCAACGATCTGGCCGTGGCGCGCGCGTTTGACAACCGGATCGGCACGTTCGCCGTCGCCGAGGCGCTGCGGCTGCTCCAGGAGTCAAAGTCCAGGCTCAAGGCGGAAGTCTGCGCGGTGTCGAACGTGCAGGAGGAAGTCGGCCTGCTCGGTGCGCGACAGATCGCTTATGCGCTCAAACCGGACATTGCCGTCGTCGTGGACGTGACGCATGCCACCGATTATCCCGGTGTGAATAAACCACAGCACGGCGAGGTGCTCATCGGCAAAGGTCCGACGATCACTCATGGCGGCTGCAACCATCCCAAGGTGGTGACGCGGCTTGAAGCAGTGGCGAAGGCCAACAACATTCCCTTGCAGCATGAGGCGATGTCCAGCACCAGCGGAACGGACACTGACGCGATTTTCTGGACGCGCGGCGGAATTGCCAGCGCGCTGGTTAGCTTGCCGAACCGCTACATGCACTCGCCGGTCGAACTCGTCAGCTTAAAAGATCTGGAATTGATTCCCAAACTCCTCGCCGCGTTCGCCCGGTCGATCAAGAAAGGAGAGGAATTCAAGGTCACCATCTAAGGCGCGCAACCGATTTGATGAAATCGTTTTAACGCAGAGCGCCCTGCCACGTTAGCCGCGTGGCTTGCGTGACCTGGCGTTTTCTTCTCCCTCGTAATAATTCACTTCCTGCTGGCGAAAGTTGGGAGCATCCGGCAGGTGGGGCGCCCACATGCCCCATTTGTTCGAGTCGGGATAATAATAAAAATCAGCGGCCGAGTTGTTGGCGATGACATAATAGAGCAAGTCGGCCTTCCCGTTGTTAATGATCTGGTGGGCCTCTCCAGGCGGGTTTAAGATGCAATCGCCAGCGCCCAGGTTGCGCGTGATTTTGTCGGCACGAATCTGCCCGGTGCCAGAGACGATTAGGTAGAATTCCCATTCGGCGGCGTGGCTGTGAAATGGAAAGTTCTTTGCTCCAGCCGGAAGGCGGACCAGTTCAACTTCGAAAGGCGGCTCGCCGGGAAGCTTTGGACCGGTTTTGGAATGTTTGAAGGCGAGCGCAATATCGCGCAGAAATCGGTGATAGTGGCCCCTGGGGGATTTCCGCTCCCGCCACTGAATATCGTTCACATTTATTTTTTTCATAATGATGACATCGTCTGGTTTTGCTGACCAAATCGGAGCGCGGGCCACCCGCTACAACGTCACATCCTCCGGCCGCACCTCCAGACACTCATCCTGGTCTTCCCACACGACCGCAGGATAGAATTCCAACAGCCTTGGCGCCAGTTCACGGCCTGCGCGCGCCAACAGGCGTTCGGCCCCCTCGGCAGCTTTTTCATACGCGCGGTCGTAGTTACCCGCCCGTTTGCGTTGATCGTCATCCCAGTGGGCGACGGCGTGGACAGGGGCGTACTCGGCCGCCCAGTTCTGCAGGTCGGCCTTGACCGCGGAAGGGAGCTCTTCGAAAGTCACGAGCGTTTCGCTGCAATGCTGGCAGACCAACCCGGTTTCACTCACGTCTCGTGTGAGCAAAGGCAAAATCGGTGCCCGGCAGCAGGGCGATTCCGAATAGCCCGGCGGCGGATGCGCCAGCCGCTTGAACCAAATCTGCCGCTCCTGGCCCAACTGCGAACCCAGACGATACGCACCCAGGAGGGGGTGTGAGAGCCGCCAGGCTTTGCCTTCCAGTTGCCCGAGCGTCTGCGCCAGCCAGCGCGCCAGGGTCAGATCATCGAACTCGCGAAACCCGTGGCCATACTCCTTCCAGAGCAGATCCAGCGGCGAATCGGATTCAGAGGCCATGGCCGCGCAATGTTGCTTCCTTTTGAATCCTTGTCGATTTAGATCTTTATCGGCCTTACCCGCTGGCCGTCCTGGACCCGGCCACCGGGATACAAGATCACTTCCTCGCCTGTCTTGATTCCTTCGAGGATCTGAGTTTCGGCGCCGCTGGAACGGCCGACTTTCACCGTCCGGAGATGGGCTCGACCGCCAGAGAGGACAAAAGCCACCCAGGATTCGCCGCGCCGGAACAGGGCACCCGCCGGGACTTTCAAAGCCTGATCGGTCTCCCAGACGATGATCTTTGCTTCCACGCGAAAATTGTCGCCCACACTGCGTCTCTGGTCCGGCGGGGTCAGAAAGTCGGCCACGACATTGACCCGCTGCTCTTCCACGCCCAGGGCCGACACTTTGGTGAAAGCGGCGGGCTCGACCAACCGGACGTTGGCCTCGAGCAGTTCACCGCCGCCCGATTGCTCGAGTTCGACTTTGTTTCCGGGGCGAATGACGGCCCCGTCGCGCGAGAGCACCTCGACGACGACCTCCAGGTCAGCCGGATCCCCCGCTTCCACCAGAGGCGTGCCCGCAGCCACCACTCGTGAGTTTTCCTCGAACACGCGCAACACGCGGCCAGTGATGGGAGCCTTGACCTCAATCGGCAGCCGGGCCGTCCCGGTGGGATTCGAAGCCGCCTGCCCGAATTCGGCCATCTCAGCCTCTGCCTGCCGCAATGCGCTTTGGGCCGCGGCTTCGGTTTTGGCGGCGGAACTTTCACGCAACTCGGCGCCCTCGCGTTCCTGGACCGAGACGGTATTTTCGGCATAAAGCTCCTGGAACCGCCGCAACTCCTTTGAGGCAAACTCATGTTCGGCGCGCGCTTTGTCGAGGTTGGCGGCGGCGGTGTCGCGCCTTGCCTCAGCCAGCGACCGGGAGCGGGCGTCCAAAGGATTTGGCGCGAGGGGATCGATGATCGCCAGCACGGTTTCGCCGGCTTTGACCTCCGCCCCGGCTTTAAAGCCGACACGCCGGAGGTGGCCGGCCACAGGCGCCGAAATCACATAGCGTTGTCGGATGCGCGTTTTTCCCTCTTCGTTGACTGTGGCGCGGAGGCGGCCCAGCGCGGCGACGGCGGTTTCCACCGGCACGGGCTGCGGCCACAGGCCGGCAACTATCAAGCCCGCTACCAACACAGCGCCGGCATACGGCAGCCAGCGCCTTGGACGATGCCTGGAATTGTTCCGCTTCTGAGCGGGCTGATGCAGAGGTCGATCAGGTTGCGCGGGAGGTGTCATGGAAAGCCGAGGTCTCGAAATGATCTTATGAACATACCGTTTTCATTCCGGGGCCCTGAGCGCGCCGATCAGGTTCAAGTGTTTGAGTTTTCGCAACACGAACAGGGCCGAGAGCGTGGAACCAATGGTGACCACCAACGCCGCGAACGCATAATTGCTGGCCGTCAACACCAGCGGGACCCGCACCGTCTCGGTGTCCACCATGTGCAAAATGGCCGTGGCGAAGCCCGTGCCCACGAGCAAGCCGAGCGGAACCGCCATGACCACCAGAATGACCAGCTCAGTCACGAGCACACCGCCGACTTCGCGCTGGGAAAAACCGATCACCCGCAAGGTAGCCAGCTCGCGCCCTCTCTCGGCGAGCGAGATGCGCGCGTTATTGTAAACAACGCCGAACGCCACGACCATGGCAAACCCAAGATAAATTTTTTGGATGAGTCCGATGCTCGAGGCAGTCGTTTCTCGAAAGTTCTCGCGCATCGATTCTTTCACCGCCACCCAACTCACGCGCGGAATAGCTTTCAGAGCGCGCATGAATTCCGGCCAATACGCGTGATCGATGGTAAAGCTGGCCCCGGTAATCACATCGCCCTCGCCCAGCAGTCGATTCAACGCGACCAAGTCCATGTACGCCGCTAATCCAGTGAAATCCTCGGACAGTGCCACCAGCCGGACTGTGTTGACGAGGCGTTTGCCTTCAAGGGCCTCGACCTGGAGCGCGTCGCCGACTCGTGCTCGCAGCACTTCCGCAAGCTTGGCCGAAACCACCAATCCCTCCGACGGAAGCTGAATCTGATGAGTGGAAACGTCCACGACGCGGTTATGAATTGCGTCCGCCGATAGTCCTTGAAGCAACAACGTCCGGGATTTCCCACCATAAGTGAGCCGCACGATGGCAGTTCGCACCGGCTCAATGAGCCGCACGCCGGGCAGATGGCCGAATAAATATTGGATCTTCGCGCTGCCGGGTTCGACCAGCCCAAGCCCCAGGTCCTGACGCTGGACCGTGTCCCACTGGAAATCCATGACTTGGTTGACTCCATCGCGGAAGCAGTTTGGCACGACCAAAATCCCGGTCGCCAGCGCCAGGCCTGCGACCGTGAAGAAGGCCTGGGCCGGCCGGCGTTCGATATTGCGCACGGCGATGCGGAAAGTATGTGAGAGGAAACCGCCAATGCCAGTGCGCTCGACGAGCGCCGGGCGATAATTGGCCGGCGGTTCTGGCCGCATGGCCTCGGCCGGCGGGAGCCGGGCGGCGCGGCGCACGGCGCTGAACACTCCGGCGATAGCTGCCCCGGCGCATACGAGCAGGGCCAGGGGAAGCGCCCCCTGATCCAGGTGAAATTCCAGGTGCGGGAACCTGAAAAACCGGCGGTAAAGCACCACGAGCCGATGACCCAAGGCGAAGCCCGAGAAGGCGCCGACGGTCGTGCCCCCCGCCACCATGACCAACGCGAACTTCAGGTAATGAACGACAATTTGGCGATTCGTAAATCCGAAAGCCTTCAGAAGCGCAATCTGTTCCCGCTGCAGGGCCAGGAGGCGCGAAATGACTGCGTTGGTCATGAACGCCGCCACGCTCAGGAAAACCAGCGGGAAGCCGATCGACATCGTCGTCAAGACCCGGATCTCGTCCGAGACGCGGATGTGGGATGGGTGATCGGCACGGCCGTAAGCGCCTCTTCCGCCATAAGTCGTCAACAAGCGGTCCAGTTCCGAGATCACCGACGGTTCGGTAGCGTTCGGAGCGAGAGTCAGCGATACAAAGTTGAACGCTCCATCCAGATCGAAGGCAGTCGCTACTTCTTTGTAGGGCATCCAGAAAATGCCATAGGTGCGATTGTCTGGCAGGGCGGCGCCGGGGCGCGATTCGAAAATGAACTCAGGCGACAAGACGACCCCGGCGATCCTTACTTGCTGCCGCTTGCCATTCATCAACATAGCGATCGTGTCCCCTGGCTTGAGATGATTGGCTTCGGCGAAGGCCTCGCCGACCAGCACTTCCCGCCTCGACCCAGGCGAGAGCCAGCGGCCCTCCCGCAAGAATAGCCGGTTCAGCTCGGGCGGCCCGAAATCAGGGAGCGACCGCACGTTGCCGCTGGCAGGCTCGTCCAGGCCGGGTAGATCCAGAGTTACCTGGACCGAGATGCCGGGCTGAACGACTGCCACGCCGGGGATCATCGCAATTCGCGCCGCGAGCGAGTTTGGGGCGCGCTTCAGGGCGGCAAACACTTCCGCAAACCGGTTCGCTTCGTAGTATTCGCGGCGCGTCGTTTCGAGCGAGTGAATGAGGCTGCGGGCCATGATCATCATCGCCAGTCCGCAGCCCATTACCAGCGCCACCGCCATCGCCTGGCCCAGCATTCGGTTCAAGTCCCGCCACAGCTTGCGATCGAGGTGTGAAATCATATCACCACTTGATGCTGCTCACCGGAGCCCGGACCCGATTTTCGTGGATGAGATGCACGCGGCCGTCGGACAAATGGATCACGCGGTCGGCCATGTCAGCCATCGCAGCGTTATGAGTGATAACCACTGTCAAGGTGCCCAGCTCGCGGTTCACGCGCTCGATGGCTTCAAGCACAACAATGCCGGTGCGCACGTCCAGCGACCCGGTCGGCTCGTCGCACAGAAGCACGTCCGGCCGCTTGGCAATCGCCCGCGCGATGGCAACGCGCTGTTGCTCGCCGCCGGAGAGCTGGGCGGGGAAGTGATCCAGACGGGCCCCGAGATTGACCATTTCCAGGGCTGTCTCAGGCGGCAAGGGTGCGCGCGCGATCTCCGTAATGAGGGCCACGTTTTCCAGCGCCGTCAGACTGGGAATCAGGTTGTAAAACTGAAAAATGAACCCAACGGTGTTTCGCCGATAGAGTGTCAGCTCCGACTCGGTGGCGGTTGTGAGGTCCATGTCACGATACCAGAGCTCGCCGTCGGTGGGCACATCCAGGCCCCCCAGGTTATTCAACAAAGTTGTCTTGCCGCTGCCTGAGGGTCCCAGCAGCACCACGAGTTCTCCCTCGAAAAGGTCCAGATCCACGCCGGCGAGGGCCCGGACTTCTGCCGCGCCGGTGCCGTACACCTTGGTCAGGCCGCGCACCCGAAAAGGCCGTGGCCGGCTTTCGACGGCAGCGGGTGTTAGCGTTGACGTGGCTGGAGTCATATTCGGCGGCCTAGAATCACTTTGGATTCACCGTGGAGCGATTTCGGCCAGTTCTGTCGTCGTCCACCAGGATTCGTGACTCAAGAACAGCGTAAAGGTGATTCGCTCCGCGTCGAGCAGGAAACCACTAGCTCCGATAAATCGCGAGCAGGTGAACTCGCATTCACACGAATGAATTTCCGGTTTCTGGTCGGGCGCATAAATTTTTTGGGTTAATTTACCTTAATTTAGCTTAACTCAGATGAGCTTGAGCTCTGCCTCGATGTTCTGGAGGGTTTCCGGCGAAAGACCGTGCGCTTTGTCGGGGAACAGTTTCTCGCGGACCTCCGGGTGCTCGGTCCAGAGCCAGAAATCTTTTTCGCGCTGCTGAGCGGTGTTGGAAAATTCGAGCGCGAGCCATTCGCGTTCGATGGTGAGGCGTTCGGCGATGAGGTCGCCGCGGCGTAGGCGGTACACTGTTGTGCGGGATGGAGGCCGATGCGTCGGCGTTGGTTCTACCTAGCCGTGTGCAGGCTGTTTATCAGACCTTTGGCCGATTCCGTCGTCTTCAATAAACACCGCGAACTCTCTTTGAGTCTTGTCGTAGGCGATGCGCACGCGGAGGAGCCTGGCAATCTCGCGGGCATATTCCCTTGGTTTATGGCCTTTGATGAGGGTCTTCATTCTGGGTATGCGGTCGAGCGGAGGGAGTGAGAAGTAGCGAGCGACGGCCTCGCGGGGGCTCTGGGGCAATGGCGCACTCGAATCGCGCAAGAGCTCAAGGCGGCGCAACATTTCGATAAGTGCTTCCATGCCGTTTATGGTTCGCTCCGCGATTGGGTTCTCTGGGCGAGACGCCAGTTTAATTCTTCCGGCGTTGCCGCGGTCTTTCCCCAGCGGCATCCAGTGGAGCTTGCCTTCAACCCAGCCTTTGGCGGGATTGGTTGCGTCGAATGCGTAATCGTTTTCGCTGACGATGGGCAACTGTGAAAGAACGTTGGTGATTGCCTTAACGGTGGTGGCCTGGACGGCCTGGCGCAGGAATGCTTCGGGTTTGATGTAGTTCGAGATGAGCGTTGTTTTCATTGCGGGGTTGATTGATTGCGGAAGTCCGTGCCGGCGTTTGTGGTGAGATAGGCAACTTTAAGTCCGGTCTTCTCGCGTGCGAGCAGGCCCAGGTCCGCCATACGGGAAATGGCGCCGGTGCGCTGTGTCGATAGGAAAGTTTTTGTAATTTCGATGGGTTTCTGTGCCTTGATGACTACCTGGAGATTAAAACGAAGCGCCAGGTGCTGGTCGAGGGTTTCGGGTGTGTTGTGGCCCGTGGCGAGCCCATGCAGGATAGCGAGGTACGCGGACAGCTCGTGGGGGACGAAGTGCCTGATGTGGTCGAGCAGGAACTGTATTTCGACCGGTGAGAGCCGGCGGGTCGCTTTTTCCTTTTCGAGGTCAAAAATTGGGTTGTCCAGGACGGCAAATGCGTGACCGGCGCGGGTAAGCGAAAGCCTGGAGTCTTTGTCATTGTCGCACACGACCAGGCCTAGCTCGGCTGGGAGACCGGCAAGTTTGCCCTGCTTGAGGTAGCCGACGAACTGGTTTGCGAATCGCACCTGGCTCTGGGCGCCGTTGCCAACTGACACTGGGAATGCTGCGGTGAACGCTTCTTCGCGGCCTTTTAGTTGTCGGGAGTCAAGCGTGTAGAGGAAGTCGCCGAGTTGCCAAGCTTCATTAGCGATTTGGGCGGCGGCTTTCGTCAGCGGCAGTCCCCTGGGGTTGTCCTGCTGGAGGTTGAGCAGCGCCCGGCAGGTGGCTTTGACAGGCAGGAGTTTGTTGTACTGGCCGAAAGGCCATCGTTGCGGCGGTGGCAGTTCGTCGTGGGCATCGGCGGCTGGAGTCGGAGGCAACTCGTCCGCGTGCACCGTCGGCGTGTAGATGGTGAACAGCTCTGGCAGTCGGGGGCGGGGCTTTTGGGCTTCACGGGCGGCTGGCGGGCGTACGTCGAGCGAGCTTGCGTTGTAAGCTTCGGCGGCAGGCACTGTCTCGCCTCTAATGAGTGCGTCGAGGCCGCTCATGCCGCCCTGTGAGTGGGCCTTGCAGAGTGCTTCGTAGCTGACCAGCGCAGCCGAGATTGCGTCCGAGGCGTCTGTAAACTGCTGTTCCGACATGATTGAGTCCAAGGCCTTCTGGGCCTGCGGCTTAGCATTGAAGCAAATAAGCATGTATACAATATAGGAACTAATGTATAAAATGTCAATATTAAAAGTGATCAAATACCAGAGTTAAATTGAAGCCGTCGGTACTATTACACTAAGTGTTGTTACGGCGCGCTGGATCAGTGCATGGGCTGGAGGGGCAACAAAACCATGCAAAAGCGGCGGAAATCGCCGGACTCCAAAGGCTTCGCCAGATTTGATGCGCGTCCACAAGCCGCGAGGTCCCGCCCTGAGGGAACGCGCATGACTTCCGCCGCTGTTCTCAGGGTTTGGGCGGGGAGAGGGTTTTTCTTTTGGGTGCGATTTACCCAGGGCGGCGCTCGTTCCTCACTTGCCCTGGGCTATTATCATGTCGTCCCGATGGGACTTTTCGGAGGGCTTAGCTGAACGGGAAAAACTTTGACGGCTGAAATTCTTCCTGGCGGGGCTCGGACGGGCCGTGCAGAGGGTAAATCTATAGTGAGAACCGGTCCGTCACTCTGTGTTCTTCATTTCGCAACCCACACTTTCGGCCGACACACACGGCCCGTAACGGCGGATGCGAGCCAGGCAAAAGCGGCGGGAATCGCCGCACTCCAAAGGCTTCGCCAGATTCGATGCGCGTCCACAAGCCGCGAGGTCCCGCCCTGTGGGAAGGCGCGGCGACTTGGAGCATTGGCGGTGGCTGGGAGGGCACGGCAGCAGCGGACTCAAGTGGTTCCTTATCAATACTGCCTCAGCCGAAAAAACTGCCGAGTGCCTGAGATGGGATTGGTCACCGTGTTCAGACCGTTGAGCACCACGGGTGCCGGAAGGTTGGTAGTCCAGACCGATGAAATGAGGTTCGTAGTGGATTGCAGAGTGAAGCCGGTGAAAATGGTCTGCCACGACAGAATAACATCTCGACCCGCACGGGTGAGTGTTAGTGACGGCGACGGCAGCAATGAAAGGCTGAACACGGTGCCAACGCCCAAAGCGCCGCCGGCACTAGTCGTCCCATAAAGCGTGCTGCCTGATAAAACCAAACCGGCGAGCGGATTAGCTCCGTCGCTGGGGTAATTGGCAAAAGTGTGCAGGTTCGTGAAACCCGTGCCATCGGTGCTAACGGCGAACACTGTACCGATGCCCGCGCCAAAACTGCCCCCAGCACTTGCCGTCCCATAAAGGGTGTTGCCTGACAAAATCAATCCGGCATACGGATTAGCTCCATCGCTGTTATTGCCGGTATTGGCCAGTTTAGTGAAATTATGGAGGTTTACAAAACCCGAACCGTCGGTGTTAACCTTGAAAACCGTGCCGCTGCCCCCGGTGCCGCCTTGATCCGTCGTGCCATATAGCGTGTTACCTGATAGCATCAATCCGCCCCACGGAGAAGCTCCGTCGCTGTTATTGCCGGCATTATTGCCGGTACTGGCCAGTTTAGTGAAATTATGCAGGTTTACAAAACCCGAACCGTCGGTGTTGACGGCGAACACTGTGCCGTTGCCCGAATCGCCCCCACCCCTTGCCGCCCCATAGAGAGTGTTACCCGATAAAACCAAACCAGCCTGTGGGTTAGCTCCATCACTGTTGTTGAACGAAGCCGCTACGCGGCGATGAATCGGGTCCCGTTGACGCCGTGGATCAGGCATGGTAACAACGAAAGCGATGCAAACGGCCACTTCCACGCGCCAGATTGTGCCACACGCATGTTGCCGCCGCACCGTAATTCTGGTAAACTTTCCACATATTTTAAAGGGGGTGTAGGGGGATTTTTTGAGAACGGATGCTCGTGGTCACGGCTTCGTTCAACCCGGGAATGTAAAGAACGCGGGGGCGTTCCAAAGTACTTCCAGAGTCGCTCCTGTGTTCCTACGCCTCAGGTTATTTCGCCCCCGCGTTCTCTACATTCCTTGTTTTGATAGGAAGTGCCGGATAAGGAGGGAATGCGGTAAAATTATGGAGGGTGGCAAAACCTGTGCCGTCGGTATTGACGGCGAACACTGTGCCCTCGCCAAAACTGCCCCCAGCATTTGCCGTCCCATAAAGGGTGTTGCCTGATAAAATCAATCCGGCAGACGGATTAGCTCCGTCGCTGTTAGTGAGGGTATTGCCGTCCGACCAGGTGAAATGATGCAGGTTTACAAAACCCGAACCGTCGGTGTTGACCTTGAAAATCGTGCCGTTCCCGAAACTGCCGCCGTCCGCGGCCGTCCCATATAGGGCGTTGCCCGATAAAATCAAACCGGCTTGCGGATTAGCGCCGTCGCTGTTGGTGGCGTAGGGATTAGAGTCTGCGGTGAAAACGTGCAGGTTTGTAAAACCCGTGCCGTCGGTGTTGACCTTGAAAACCGTGCCACAGTTGTAAGAGCAGTCACCATAAGTCGTCCCATAAAGGGTGTTGCCTGATAAAATCAATCCGGCATGCGGGTACAGTCCGCCGAGGCCAGTGAAAGTATGCACAAGCGTGGATGTCTGGGCCGATACCTGACGAGGCAATAGGAGGACGAGAGCGGCAACCACCCCGAAAGCGAGAAATGGGTTGTTGGCGCACGTTTTCATGATGACTTTATAAAGCGGGGTACTCTCTCATGGGCAGCGTGGTCTCAACAATTGGGTGGGGCGCTCGTTGTTAACCAAGGGGCTTTCTGAAATCGGTACCCAGACTTTCACGGAACTTTGTCCGTACTTGCCGCTACAACTCGTTCTTGGGAGATAATGAAAGGGGTCGGTGAGAGGCTTGTGCCGCCTTCAATCATCTCCGCCGGAGAGCAACCTCCAGACGCTTGTGTCAAAAGCGATGCGAGCCATGCGAAAGCGGCGGGAAACGCCACACTCTGTCGATCTTCGGCGACGCTGGGCAGGGCAGAGAACATGGCGTTTGAAAGGCTGAGCCGCCCGATCCGTCCTCGTGCCGGAAGGAGGAGTCTTACCCCTATAGCAGCGATGCAGTCCCGAACCAGGCAAAAGCGGCGGGAATCGCCGCACTCCAAAGGCTTCGCCAAACTCGATGCGCGTCCACAAGCCGCGAGGTCCCGCCCTGTGGGAAGGCGCCTTCCAGCCGGTCCAGGTCGAATGGCAAATTGCAAATTGCAGATTTCAGATTTGAAAACTGCTCCCTTTGCGGTTGCTGGAAAGTGCGCAGAGGAAGCGGAGAGGGTTAACCACGGATGGCACGGATGGACGATGATGGGAGGAAGCGTTGGGGGAGGAGGTTGGAGGTGCGAAGGGCGAGGTCCGAGGGGCGAGGGTTGAATGGGTCCGATAGCCAATAGCAAAATAGGTGAGGAAAACTGCGCAATCGAGATGCAGTGTGATGCGTCGCGTGACGAGTCGTGGAGCCTTGCGAAAGCGGCGGGAATCGCCGCACTCCAAAGGCTTCGCCAAATTCGATGCGCGTCCACAAGCCGCGAGGTCCCGCCCTGTGGGAACGCGCGGCGCCTTCCGCCGCTCTTTTCACGAGTCGGACGGTAGCGAACTGGATAGGGTGAGTCCGGCTGAGCGGGCTACAGCTTCTGGATATTGATGCCGCTGGCGGAAGTGCGCAGCACGACGGATTTGCCACCGCCGTTGACGGTACCTTTGAGGTGGCTGCGCTCGGTCTTTCCCACCACACTTACGGGCAGTTCGCTGTTGACGCCGCCGGCTGAGGTCCTGGCGTCGAGGTCAAACGCAGCGTCGCCCGGGACTCGGATGCTTATGCCGCCAGCAGAGGTCGTGAGTTTTACGGGGTCGGCCAATGAAGCGAACACAGCTTTAATAGCACCGCCCGAGGTTGTGCCCTCCAACTCACCCGCGACATTCTCAACGGTGATTCCGCCGCCGCTGGTTCCAACGTGTATCGGCCCATGAAAGCTTTTGACGGTTACCGATCCGCCCGAAGTGCCGCCATTGAGCGTCCCGCCTCCGCCAGCCACGTCAATGCCGCCGCCGCTGGTATGGATCTTTACCGTTCCATCGCAATCTTTGACCTGGATGCGTCCGCCTGAGGTGTTGCCATCCAGCGGGCCGTGCAGGCGCGCAAAGTGAAGGCTCCCGCCGCTGGTGTGAGCCGCGACTTCACCGGTGAGATCGGATGTGTCAATGCTGCCCCCGGCGGTTTTCAGGCTGGCGTTGAACTGCGCGGGCACTGTTACCGTATATTTCGCCTGGTTCTGGTTGTGGCCCGTCCAGGACCAATTACTCCCGGTTTTGGTCCGGCACCGGACCGTCACGGTGGTTCCATCCTGGGAAATCTCGACTGGGTTCGACTTTAGATATTCCTCCTCGGCGCTCTTGCTGCTGCGGCTCACTTTGCGCCAGGCATCCACGACCACTTCGCTGCCGGAGTTGGTGCTGACGTTGATGCTGCCGAAGTCCACCTCGACCACCAGCTTGCCGCCCGGCTGGACGGTGAAATGCTTATTGATTTGTTCCTCGGTCGCCGCCAGGGCCGTGCTCGTGAGGGCGACTCCTACCAGAAACGCTAATTTCATAATAATGAATAAGTTACGGTGTTTGGGTGATAGCATGTCCGGGACGCAGCCAGCCCATCTGGCGGCGCCACTCTGTAAATACTCGGCTGAATGGCTAAATGTTTCAAGAAATGTCTCAATGTCTCAAAGCGCGCCAGCGCCAGCTTTGCGCTTGGCCCGCTGGAGCGGACTTTGTTACGCTGGTATTCGTCTCATGAAGAGTCCCTCCGCTCGCCGCTGCATGCGCTCATCTTTCGTGAGCCTGGCGGCGTTCGGCGTTGCGTTTTGGAACACGGCCGCCGCAGCCGCGGAAACTACGGGATCGAACACGAACGCCGGAACTCGGTTCACGCTCGAGCGCCTCAACCAGATTGTGCAGCTTTCCAGCCCGCAAATGTCACCAAACGGTAAGAGCATCGTCATGGTGGTCCGGCGGGCCGACCCGGACACGAACCGCTGGGCCACCGAGCTGGTGCTGGTGGATGTTGCGACAGGAGCGCACCGGTCGTTGACTCCCGGGCGCAAAGAGGCATCCCATCCGAGATGGTCTCCTTCCGGAAATCACCTGGCGTTCCTGGCGCCGCACAAGGCGGGGAAGGAGGAGGCAACGCAGATTTTCGTGCTGCCGATGAACGGCGGCGAGGCATTGCAAGTCACAAAATCGCCCACCGCTGTGCAGCATTTCAGTTGGCGGCCCGACGGAAAGGAAATCGCATTCGCGGCAGCGGATGAGCCCGTCAACAAGGAAGCCATGGAAAAAGGCGAGGACGCATTCGAAGCCGGCAATGACGATCTGTTCACTGCCGCTGCGCCCATGCCGGCCCACATCTGGCTGGCGTCAGCGGAGGGAGGCAAGGCCCGCCGGCTTACCTCGGGTGGTTGGACACTGCCGGTGGCTCTGCCTCCGAGCTCCCCCGCTTCGCCGCTGTCCTGGTCGCCAGACGGCAGGCAAATTGCCTTCGTGCGCCAGGAGACGCCCCACACCGGCGATGCCGATAAAAGCGCGGTGCAGATCGTCGATGTGGATTCCGGCGCGATTCACCCGCTCACGGGCGAAACTCGTCTGGAGAGTTTCCCGTCATTCTCGCCCGACGGCACGCGGATCTCCTACTGGTGCTACCGCGACCGCGACCCGATGAATGTGAATGACGTGTTCATCGCCCCGGCCGGGGGCGGAGCGGGGAAGAACCTGACGCAGCCAATTGATCGCTGCTTTTACCAATCCCTGTGGCTGTCCGACGGCAAAACAATTCTCACCGGCGGCCACGACGGCACCCGCGTGGCTCTTTGGCTCGTGCCTCTGGAGGGTCGGGCGCAGCGGCTCGATACGGGCGATGTGAACCCTGCGTGGTCCTTTTGGGTGGATGTGGCGTCCGGCCGGGACGGGAGCATCGCTTTCATTGGCACTGAACCCCACCGGCCGCCCGAGCTTTACTACGCGGAGAAGGCGGGGACCGGCATTAGGCGCCTGACCGACTTCAACCACGACATCGCCGCGCTGGAACTTGGACGCGTTGAATCGCTCGAGTGGGCTGGGCCGGATGGCATGCGTGAAGACGGCATCCTTGTTTATCCGCCCGATTACCGGTCGGGGACCCGGCTTCCGTTGGTGCTGGTGATCCACGGCGGACCTCAGGCGGCTTCCACGACCGGCTTTTCCGCGCTGCCGCAACTGCTCGCGGCGCGGGGTTACCTGGTTTTTTCGCCGAACTACCGCGGCAGCGACAACCGTGGCAACGCCTACCAGCGCGCCATCTTCAATGACGCGGGCGCAGGTCCCGACCGCGACGTGATGGCCGGGCTGGAAGCCATCAAGGCCAGGGGCATCGTGGATGAGAGCCGTATCGCCGTCTCCGGCTGGTCGTACGGCGGTTACATGACGAGCTGGATGATCGGCCACCACACCTTCTGGAAGGCTGCTGTCGCCGGGGCGGCTGTGACAGACATGAGGGACGAATACAGTTTCTCAGACTTCAACGTCCAATGGCGCTATGGATTCGCTCAAAACGCCACGCCGTGGAGCGTGGAAGGCGAAAAGCTCTATCGCGAGCAGTCGCCCATCACCTATGCGACGAACGCTGTCACACCTACACTGGTTCTTTGCACCACAGGCGATGCCCGCGTGCCGCCGACTCAATCCTACCGGCTCTACCACGCCCTCAAAGACCGTGGCATCCCCGCTTCGATGGTCGCCTACCCTGTGCCGGGGCACTTTCCCTCGGACCCTTCGCGCTCGCGTGATGTATTTAGGCGCTGGATGGAGTGGATTGACAACCATATGCAGGCCGGTCCAACGAATTGAGCGCCGGGACCATAGGGGACGATGGCCGCAAAACTCACGAAGTCTGCCGGCCAGGCTTGACAAACCAGGACATATTCTATGCAACCCGTGGCGGTGCGCGGAAAGGCTTGACCCTGGGCCTACAAGCAGTTAGGCTGGCGGCGATGTTAGTGAATATTCGGCAAGTGGCTCTGCTGGTGGTCGTCGTTAACGGCGACGCCGTGGACCCTTGTCGGGCATAAATTCAGTTTCGACAAGAACCCACGGCTGGAAGACGGTCGTGGGTTTTTTCATGCTCCTGCGGCCGGCCGACCCGAAAAGTATTCCGGGCCAGCCAAAACCGGGAAGGCACTTATGAGCAAAACAACGCAGACTGAAACCAAAAAGACCGCGGCTGACAAACGGGCGGAGCTCGGGCCGGCCATGTCCGGCAGCGAAATCCTGGTCGCCTGCCTCGAACGCGAAGGGGTTGATACGATTTTCGCCTATCCCGGCGGGGCCAGCATGGAGATTCATCAGGCGCTTACCCGTTCGAAAAAGATTCGCACGGTCCTGCCCCGCCACGAACAGGGCGGAGCCTTTGCCGCGGAGGGTTACGCGCGCGCGACCGGCCGGGCGGGCGTTTGCATGGCGACGAGCGGCCCCGGCGCGACCAACCTGGTCACCGGCATCGCCGATGCCTTCATGGATTCAGTGCCCCTGGTCGCCATCACCGGCCAGGTGCCTCAAGCCATGATCGGCAAGGGCGGTTTTCAGGAAACAGACATTTATGGCATGACGCTGCCGGTCGTGAAGCACAGCTATCTCATCACCGAGATCAACGACATTCCGCGCATTGTCAAAGAGGCGTTTCATATCGCACAGACGGGCCGGCCCGGGCCGGTGCTGATCGATTTGCCCAAGAACGTTCAACAGGCGCGCACGCAGCCCGTGTTTCCCAAGGAGGTCAATCTCCGCGGCTATCGCCTGGACCGCGAAGCGAGTGACATTGAACTCAACGAGATTATCGGACTCATCGCCAAGTCCGAACGGCCTGTCCTTTACGTTGGCGGGGGCATTATCACCGGCAATGCCAGCGGCGAATTATTCCGGTTTGCTGAAGCAACACAGATCCCGGTGACGACAACGATCATGGGCTGCGGCGCGTTTCCCGAAACGCACGAGCTTTCGTTGCGCTGGCTGGGGATGCATGGCGCCGCTTACGCCAATTGGGCAGTCAACGGGGAATTCGAGCCGCGGAGCAAAGTGACCGATCCGATGAAGAAGATCGCGCCGGGCGCCGATTTGTTGCTGGCGTTCGGAGTGCGGTTTGACGACCGCGTGACCGGGAACGTGCAGAAATTCTGCGAGAGCGGGACGATTGTCCACATCGACATCGATCCTGCGGAAATCAACAAGAACAAACCCGCCAACCTGCCGATCGTGAGCGACATCAAATATGCGCTGGGCCGAATGGTGGAGATGTTAAAGGAGCGGCCACTGGAGAAGAAGTTCACGGCGTGGCACCAACAGATTGCGGCCTGGAAACGTCGAGCGCCGTTTACCTATCGAGTCACCGATGAGGTCGTCCATTCGCACCACGTGCGCGACCATCTGCAGGGCAAAGAAAACGAACTGATCCTGCCGCAAAGGGTCATCGAGCTGCTTTACGAGTTATCCAACGGTGACGCCATTTTGACCACTGGCGTGGGCCAGCATCAGATGTGGACGGCGCAATTCTATAAGTTCAAGCATCCGCGCCAGTTCCTGACCAGCGCCGGCCTGGGCGCGATGGGCTACGGCTACCCGGCGGCGCTGGGCGCGAAAGTGGCTTTCCCCGACCGGCAGGTGATCGATATTGACGGAGACGGCTCGTTCCTGATGAACGTGCAGGAATTGGCCACGGCGCACATCGAGAAAATCGCCGCCAAAGCCATCATCCTCAACAACCAGCACCTGGGCATGGTCGTGCAATGGGAGGACAGATTTTTCGAAGGCAACCGCGGCCATACGTATCTGGGAGACCCGGGCAACCGGAAGCAGATCTATCCGGACTACCTGGGAATGGCCAAGAGCTTCAATGTGCCTTGCGAGCGCATCATGTACTTGAGCGAATTGAGGCCCGCGATGCAGCGGATGCTCGACTCCGAAGAACCTTATGTGCTGGATGTGATCGTGCCCTACACGGAGCACGTGCTGCCGTTCATTCCGGCGGGACGGACAGTCGCCGATATGATTTGGAAGGCTTAGCCGGAACGATGGAGTTGAACCACTAATTGACATTAATAAACACCAATGGAACAGGGACCAGAGCGGTGCTCCTGGTAGAACTGGAACAGCCTATTAAGCAGTTACAGGTTCCCAAGCAGGTGCTGTGAGCGGGCAGCCCAGAGATTTCGCGTCGATTCGTCCCGCCCTGCGGGATGGTTTTCCGCTGCATGGTTACGGCTTAGGTTTCGAGAGTTGGACTTCGAGGTAAAATGCCTCCGCTTGAGGCATCCAGAGGGTTCTATATCTCATCCGGACTGAACGGCTTTGGCTTGATCTTGCCCGATCCAAAATTCCGGATGGATTTCATCACATTTTTGTCAGCCACGATTTCCAGGGTCTCCAAAATCGCCTCAATTCGCTCTTTGGAAACCACGAAGGCGACGGTGCGGCCATGACGGCAGACAGCCACGCTGCCGTTTTTCTCGGCGCGCTTGATTACCTGGGGCGCCTGGTCCTGAAGCTCCGTAATACTTAAAGAAACATCCATTTAGATTCTACCTCTGT
>JACXTT010001367.1_pt1 | contig 40607 bp, 32 predicted proteins | sample 9270951 | NCBI WGS metagenome assembly JACXTT01 (sample SAMN15532306, study PRJNA645909) | rock metagenome | isolation source: weathered quartz diorite | place: Puerto Rico | collected 2017-06-21
CCTGTCGTCATTCGCCTAGGTGTATTTCCGGGCGATCGGACCGTTTCCCTCGCGTTGCCCCTTCACCTCCCCCATCACCGCCGTTGGCAACCCCGATCTGAAGCCCGAGACGATGACGGCATTCGAGATCGGATACACGGGCGTGGTTGGCAATCTCGCGAGCCTGACGGCGTCGGTGTATTGGAACAACACCAAAAACGGGATCTACTTCACGCCCGTGCGCGTGTACAGCGCGACGAACCCTCCACCAGGCTGGCCGTTGCCGCCGGCGGTCTTAACGGTGATTGCAAATCTGGCGACGCCGGTGATTCTGCCGTCGCAGTACACCTATCTGAATTTCGGAAAGGTGAAGGACAAGGGGATCGAGCTTGGCGTCGATGCCGCCGCGAACCGCTACGTGAACGTGTTCGCCAACTACTCCTATCAGTGGATGCCGATTGCTGAGGGGCTTCCTGCCGGCACGACCATCGAAGATCTCAACTGGCCGCCGAAGAACCGCTTCAACACAGGGTTCAACTTCAGCTACTCACGCTATCTCGGCAACCTCACCGTCAGCTACACCGACAAGGCGTTCTGGCAGGATGTGCTCGACGCGCGGTATGCCGGCTTCACCGACCCATTCACGACCGTCAACGGCGCATTCGGCGTGCGGTGGCTTGGAGACAGGCTCGTGACGAGCATCAAGATGAACAACATCGGGAACGAAGAGATGCAGCAGCATATCTTCGGCGACATCATCCGGCGTCAGGTCATCGGCGAAGCGAGGGTAACGTTCTAACCCTGCTTTTTCTCAGCGCGGCCCACGGATCGCCCGCCGACGTGATGCGCTGATCGAAATTTGCGACGGTGAAATCGCGCGGCGAGACACCCTCGTCCACTTCGTCCCACGTCAGTGGTGTTGAGACCCCGGCAAACTCGCTGGCGCGCGCGCTGTAGGCACTCGCCAGCGTCTTGCCGAGCGCGTTCTGCATGTAGTCGACATAGATGCGTTGCCCGCGCGCCTTCACCGATCGCTCAATCGTCGCTTCCTTCGGATGCCGCTCCGCAACCATCGTCGCGATGATCTGCGCGAATAGCAGGCCCGTTTCATAGGTCGTCCGAGGCGGCATCGGGACGTAGACGTGCAGGCCGCCGGCGCCAGATGTCTTCGCAAATCCGGTCGCCTCGACTGTCACGAGCGCGTCGCGCACCCATCGCGCCACGTCGAGCACCCGGCGGTAGGGGAGGCCATCGGGGGGATCGAGATCGATGGCGATGTGATCGATCATCCCGCGCGTCTCGACGCGTGAGAACCACGGATCCTGTGAGATGGCACCGAGCTGCGCGGTGTAGAGCAGCGTCGCGAGGCCGCCGCCAACCAGATGCGGCCGTATCTCGGTGCCCGCGTTGACGCGTTCGATGCGGACGCCGGCCGGCACCTTGTCTGGCGCGCGATGCTGATAAAAGGGCGCGCCGGCGACGCCGTTCGGATAACGTTTCATCACCAGCGGCCGGTCTTCGAGCACGGGCAGGATGAAGGGCGCGACCCGCACGTAATGCCGAAGGAGATCGCCTTTGGTCAGCTTCAACTTCGGCCAGAACAACTTGCGGAGATTCGAGACTTCGAGACGTTCCCCGCCGAAGGTGATCACACCTCCGCCCGGACCCGCTTCAATCTCGTCGAGTTGCGTCAGCAGCGACTGAACGCCGCTCTTTGTGGGCGCGCTCGCGACGGCCATCGGATTCCAGTCCTGCGAACACCGGGCGACGAAGACGTCCGTCTTTTGTCCAGCCGGAGAAACGCACCTGAACGGCGAGTCTTGGCTTGACCCAATGTGCGCGCTCGATTGTATCGGGGACAAGCGGAAACGGCGCCGACTTCGTCTTCCACGCCCGCAACTGCTTCCAGATCGCACCAAGCTGCGCATCGGTGAACCCCGACGCCACCCGCCCGACATACCGCAGCTCACCCTGCTCGTCGGGCACGCCAAGCAGCAGCGACCCGAAAAACGGGCGCGAACCTCGCGGTTCGGTCCAGCCGCCGACCATGGCTGTATAGATCATGGAATTACGCCGCGTGAGCTCGCTTCCGTCCACGCGCGGTCGGTTTCTGCGCGCGCGCCGTCTTCTTCTTGCGTCCGGCGCCCCCGCCTGCGTCCGCGAGCGATTGTCGGAGGCGCTCCATCAGATCGACGACTTGTGCGTTGCGCGGCTCGGCGTGCTCGACCAGGTGCGCCTCCTTGCCTTTGAGCTTCGCCTTGATGATCTTCATCAGGTTGTCGCGATACTGGTCGGTGTACTGCGAGGGGTCCCACGAGTCGGCCAGGTTTTCGACGAGCGTCCGCGCCATCTGGAGCTCGGACTTGCGGATGTCTTTCGCGGCGGGGAAGTGGTACTCGCGGCCGTCGACAAGCTCCTCGGCGTAGCGCATCAGTGTCAAGACCAGCGCATCGCCGGCGACTTCCAGCGCGGCAAGATGCTGCGCGTCTCGCAGGACGATCGTCGCGATGCCGACCAGGCCGGTTTCCCTGAGCGCTTCGCGGAGCAGCGCATACGCGCGCTCGCCGCCCTTGGCCGGCACTACATAGTAGGCGCTCTCGAAGAAACGATCGTCGATGTCTTCGGGCGTGACGAAACTGCGGATGTCGACCGTGCGGCTTTTTTCGAGCGCCGCCGTCTTGAAATCTTCCTTGGTCAAGACGACAAAGCGCCCTTTCTCGTACTCGAAGCCTTTGACGAGCTCCTCCCATGCGACCGGTTTGCCTTCTCGCTGACAGACGCGCTCGAAGCGAACCGGCGATTTGTCTTCCGCGTGAAGCATGCGAAAGCGCGGTCGTGAATCCCGCACGGCGGTGTGGAGTTCGACCGGAATATTGACGAGGCCGAACGCAATCGACCCCCTCCAGAGTGCACGTGCCATAAATCGCGGCGCGTGCAAATCCTGAACCGGCGACGCCTCCGGGCTACAGGCTTCGGGCTTCAGGTACGTACCCGAGGCCTGGAGCCCGGAGCCGGGAGCCCGGATCAGCTCGCCCGCCGACGTGCTTTCAGTTCGCGCTCAGCTTCGAGCCAGTCGTCGAAGTCCCGTCCATCGGAGCCGCCGCGCTGCAGATACCGCTGATACGCAGCCTCGGCGATCTCGTCGTAGGTCGGGTCGTCGGACGAGTCTGCGTTCGAGCTCGACATGTCCGACGCAGCATGGACCGTGCTTGACTGCGACAAGCCAGCCGACTCGGGCGTCGGGCGCGCGGCTCCGCGGCTTCGCGTACGATTTGTTGTTGAGGGTTGTGAGCTGTTGGTTCTCGGCACGACAGGTACTCCTGCTCTTCTATCCGCTCAAAGGCTTGCGAGCGTCGTGAAGAGATGAAACGACTCACATTGTAATCAACGTCGCGACGTTGCGGACACTTCTTCTGCCTGCCTTCAGCTTATTGAGCGCCGCCTTTTTCTTTTCCTTGATCAGGCGCCTTCGATATCGGCACAGGTCTCCGCTTCGGGCTTCTGGCCGAGTGGCCGGAAGATCCGAACGACCCGAGCGACCCGAACGATCCGAACGAGTTAGGCGTGCAATCGCGGCCGCAGTTGCAGCACGCCAGTGAGCGGGATGTAGACCCACGACGGACGATTGTTCAACTCGTAGGCGAGCTCGTACAGCGCCTTGTCCAGAATGTAGGCGCGCAGCATGACGTCCAGATCGTCCGGCGGCGGCAGAAACGCTGCGCCCCGTGTCGCGATCAGATACGAGCGAAGGAAGGACGCGGTGATCCACGTCTGCCAGAAATCCGCCCATGGACCGAGCCGGCGCGCATCCTCGGGCCTTGTCTGCGTGACGGCCCCAACTGCGGTGAGCGCCGCGTAACTGAACGATCGGATCATCCCGGCGACATCGCGGAGCGGAGAACTCTTCATACGACGCTCGTGCAACGGTCGCGCGGGCTCGCCTTCGAAATCGAGAATCACCACGTCCCCCTCGGTCACCAGAATCTGACCGAGGTGATAGTCGCCGTGACACCGGATCAGCGCGGAGGAACCGGTGAGGTCGCGAAGCTCGTCGAACGGCTGCAGCAGCACGTCGCGTCGCTGCAGCACTTCGCGCGCCTGTTGCTGGATGCGATCCTCCAGACGCGGCAGTTCGGTTTCGAGCAGCGCGAGGTGACTCTGGGCGCGCTGCCGCATCATGGCAATCGTGTCGTCCAGTTTGCCTTTGGTCATCGGCTCCGGGGCAAACGCCGCGTCCGTACTGTCGGCGAGCGTCACGTGCAGTTCGCCGGTGCGGCGGCCAAGGATGTCCGCCAGTGCGAGATACGCGCGGATCGCTTCCGCCACCGACGCCGGGGCATCGTTGGTCCGCCCAAACGCCCATGCGTTCGCCGCGTCCGCCTCGGCATCGGCCGGCAACGGCATCCCCGTCGAGCGCTCAAAGAAGCGTTCGAGCTCGTCGATCGTCACTTGCCATCCGTTCCCTTGATTCCACACGTACTTCTGGAGCATGGCGATCGAGGCGACGTCATGTGGCGGGTCCGAAAGGACCCGCCCCACACCGGGTAGACCGGGTCCATCGGGTAGACCGGGTCCATCGGGTAGGCCGGGTCGATCGGGTAGGCCGGGTCGATCGGGTAGGCCGGGTCCTTTCGGACCCGGCGTATACGATATCGACCCGACCAGCGGCGGCACGCGCGTGAAACCGCGGCGAGCCAGTAATTCGCCAATCTCGACGTCAGGGTTCGCGCCGGGCTCGAGGCGGCGAAACATCTTCATCACGAGACGACGGCCAAAGAAGACAGACGTGTTGCTCTGGTCGGTCGTCGCCCTCGCGACCGGCGCGAGCGCGTCGGCCGGAGCGCCCTGTGACGTGAGGTCGATGTTGTTGGCCTGCACGGCGCCGCGGTGCATCGCGATGGACCGCTCTTCCTGCATCGACGCGAGCAGCGTCGAGCATGTCCCATCGTCGTAGAGGCCGTCGTACAGCGCACCCTTCCGGGCGCCCGTGATGCGCGCGAGGAGCGCGCCGGGATGGTGCTCTTCCAGCGTGCGCACCTCACCATCGCTGGACATCGCGAGCGGCAGCACGTAGTGCTCGCGGCTGCCATCGCGGTATTCCGCATCAACAATGGTAAGAAATGCCGGATGCGCACCGCCGCGCAGGGTCGTCCAGTCCGCGAACCGCGCGCGGACCAGCCCTCGCGCCTTGCCGCCGAACCAGCGCTGCCGCTCCAGAAATGGCACCAGCGCATGCTTCTCGATGATCTCCCGCATGCTGCCGTCGAGCACCGAGTCCCAGACCACGCCGGCGAAGAGCGCCGGAACGGCAACGGGCTCTTCCGGCGCAGCCGCCGTCCGTGCGGTGAACGGCGTCACGGCTTCCTGCAACTGGAACCAGTAAAAGCCGTACGGCGCGAGCGTCAGAAAGTACGAGTTGTCACCGATGCGCGGAAATTCGGTGCGTCCGAGCATCTCGACTGGCGTCAGTCCGGCGAACTCACGCAGCGGAATCTCCACCGGCTGTACGGTGCGGGCGAGGTTGGCGACGCACAGCACGATCTCGTCTTCAAACCGCCGGACGTAGATCAGCACTTTCCGATTCGCGGTCGGGATGAACTGGATCGACCCGCGGCCGAACACCCGGTGCTGCTTCCGCAACGCGATCATCCGTTTCATCCAGTGCAGCAGCGAGAATGGCGAGCGCTCCTGCGCCTCGACGTTGATCGCATCGTAGCCATAGACCGTATCCATGATCGCGGGGAGGAACAATCTGCCCGGGTCGCATCGCGAGAAACCGCCGTTGCGGTCGCTGCTCCATTGCATCGGCGTTCGGACCCCGTTGCGATCGCCGAGGTAGACGTTGTCGCCCATGCCGATCTCGTCACCGTAGTAGATGACCGGCGTACCAGGCATCGAAAAGAGGAGGCTGTTCATCAGCTCAATCCGGCGGCGGCTGTTTTCCATCAGCGGCGCGAGACGGCGGCGGATGCCGAGATTGAGCCGCATCTGCGGGTCGGCGGCGTACTGCGCGTACATGTAGTCCCGCTCTTCGTCGGTGACCATCTCCAGCGTGAGCTCGTCGTGGTTGCGAAGGAAGATCGCCCACTGGCACGTCGCCGGAATCTCTGGCGTCTGGTTCATGATCTCGACGATTGGATGGCGCTCTTCCTGCCACAGGCCCATGAACATGCGCGGCATCAAGGGGAAGTGAAACGCCATGTGGCACTCGTCGCCCTCGCCGAAGTAGGCGCGGACGTCGGACGGCCACTGGTTCGCCTCCGCCAGCAGCACGCGGCCCTGATACTGCGCATCCACCTCGCGGCGGATTTGCTTCAACACCGCATGTGTTTCGGGAAGGTTCTCGTTGATGGTTCCTTCGCGTTCGATCAGGTACGGAATCGCGTCCAGACGGAGCGCGTCGACGCCGAAATCGAGCCAGAAGCGCATGACGTTGATGACCGCGTCGAGTACCTCCGGGTTGTCGAGATTCAGATCTGGCTGATGTGAGAAGAATCGGTGCCAGTAGTACTGGCCCGCAACCGGATCGAAGGTCCAGTTCGACTTCTCGGTATCGATAAAGATGATGCGGGTCCCCGCGTACTTCTCGTCCGTGTCGCTCCACACGTAGTAGTTGCGTTCGGGAGAGCCCTTTGGCGCTCTGCGCGCACGCTGAAACCACGGGTGTTGATCCGACGTGTGATTGACGACCAGCTCCGTCAGCACTCGAATGTTCCGCTTGTGCGCCTCTTCCACGAACCGGCGGAAGTCGTCGAGTGATCCGTAAATCGGGTTGATGGACGTGTAGTCGGAGATGTCGTACCCGTCATCACGCAGCGGCGAAGGGTAGAAGGGCAGCAGCCACAGACACGTGACGCCAAGATCGGCGAGGTAGGGAAGCTTTTCCGTCAGACCTGGAAAGTCGCGGACGCCGTCGTTGTTGCTGTCGTAAAAGGCGCGGACGTGCACCTCGCAGATGAGAGCGTCCGTGTACCAGAGCGCATCCGCGGGTGATTTGTGAACGGTGATTTGGGGTTGAGCGCTCTCGAGCAGCTGGTCCATAGCCGAATCACCACGCATCACTAATCATGAATCACAAAGATGTGCGCGACGCGTTCGGCCGGATCGAGCCTCACGTAATTCCATTCACCCCGCCAGGTATAACGCGCGCCGTCGAGGAGGTCTTGTACGGTGTATCGCGTATTCGGGGAGATTCCCAGCTCCCAGATTGGCACCTGGATCCATCCGTGCTGCATCCAGTGGGGATCCGTGTTGACCACCACGAATACTCGTTCGGATCGTTCGGATCGTTCGGGTCGTTCGGATCGTTCAGGTGCGGATTTGCTGAACCAGAGCAACTGCGGATTGTCCGTGTTGTGGAACGCAAGCGTGGCGTTCTGCTGCAGCGCCCGGTGGGTATGGCGGATTTCATTGACGCGTGCAATCAGCTCGCGGAGACTGTCGGCCTGATTCCACTCACGCGGTTTGATTTGGTATTTCTCCGAGTCGAGATACTCTTCGGATCCCTTCCGCACCGGGACGTTTTCACATAGTTCGAATCCGCTGTAGATCCCGTAATTGGCGGCGAGGGTCGCGGCGGCAATCAACCGTACCTCAAACGCCGCTCGACCACCCGTCTGCAGGTACTCGTGCAGGATGTCTGGTGTGTTGGCGAAGAAGTTCGGCCGCATGTACTCCTGCAGCTCGGTTCTGGTCAGCTCCATCATGTAGTCGCGGAGTTCGTGCGCCGTATTCTTCCAGGTGAAGTAGGTGTAGGACTGCGTGAACCCCGCCTTTGCCAGGTAGCGCATCACCCTGGGACGCGTGAACGCCTCGGCGAGAAAGATCACGTCAGGACAGGTGACACGGACCGCGGCAATCACCCACTCCCAGAACCGGAATGACTTGGTGTGCGGGTTGTCGACCCTGAAGATGCGGACCCCGTGCTCGATCCAGAAGAGAACAATGTCGCGGAGCGCGTACCACAGCGGCTGCCATTCAGCCGATTCGAAATTGATCGGGTAGATGTCCTGGTATTTCTTTGGCGGGTTCTCCGCGTATTTGATCGAGCCGTCGGGCCCGTGGCGGAACCACTCGGGATGCTCGCGAACCCACGGATGATCTGGTGATGTTTGAAAGGCGATGTCGAGTGCGACATCGAGCCCAAGCCGGTTTGCGAGGCGGACGAAGCGATCGAAATCGTCGATGGTGCCGAGGCCTGGCTCTATTGCCGTGTGACCGCCGGCTGCGGAGCCGATGGCCCATGGGCTGCCAGGATCCCCGGGTGTGGCGGTCAGCGCATTATTGCGTCCTTTACGATATGTCTCGCCGATCGGATGGACGGGCGGCAGATAGACGACGTCGAACCCCATGGCCGCGATATCCGCGAGCCGTGCCTCGGCCTCACGAAACGTGCCGCTGCGTGAGGCATCGGGCGTCACCGAGCGCGGAAACAGCTCGTACCACGCGCCGAACCGTGCGCGGATGGAGTCGACCACGCACCGCAGCGCGGGGTGATACGTCGTCGACGCGCTGCGATCGGGATGCGCATCCATCAGCGCGCGCAGTTTCGGATCTTTAGCGGCCCAGACGCGCGCGACCTGCGGCGCTTCGCTGCGCAGCAGATCAGCAGTTTCGAGCAGGCGATGAACATCCTCGGTCCGTTTGGAGCCTGGCGCCACCGCCGCTTGAATCAGCTCCGCGCCTTCGAGCAGCTCGCTCGCGACGTCTTGGCCCGCATCGGCCTTGGCGATCAGGTCTTTCAACCACGAGCCGAAGCGATCGACCCACGATTCGATCGTGTATTCGTACTCGCCCAGTTCGCGGACGGTGAATGTCGCGTCCCAGCGATCCTTGTCACGGGCGATGAGTGAAACTTCATGCCAGCCAGACGGGTCCGACAGGATCGGTCCTGCGGTCGTCGATTCTGGATTGGGTGGGCCGGGTCCTTCCGGACCCGGCAGATGCCGATACCTGACAACTCCCGCGAGCAGATCGTGGCGATCCGCGAAGACGTCGGCGCTGACGGTGACCTGCTCACCGACAGTGCGCTTGATGGGAAACCGGCCAGCGTCGATTTCCGGCCAGACGCGCTCGATGACGACACGCCGACGCCCGCGCTCGTCGCAAGGGCCGGTCATCTGCCCCGACGCTTCGTCGGAGCGAATCCCGAATCCCGGGTCGCGAATCCCGGACTCGACGCCACCCATCAACGCATCACCTGAAGCGCCATCCGTTCATCGACTCCGCCGCTAATCATAGGGACGCCGACCGATAGGAGCAACGACGCCAACTTCACTCTGCGATAGCACGATGATGACTTGCAGCCCTGCGGGCTCCGCACATTCAATGTGTTGCCGCAACCTGTGAAATCCAGCCAGTACCTCTTATCGTCAGGAATGAGGCGGTAGGTACCGGTCCAGGTCGGCCCGAGCGGTACGGTTGACCTGGCCAACGCGCATGGCGTCACGTCTGCATCAAAAAAACTGCCAGCCTTCGCCGCTGGACAACGTCGGCTAACGGCCAGGCGGACCGCGATTGGAGCAAGACATGCGCGAGGTTTTCGTAATTCACCCTGATGGGCATACCTCAGCCGAACTGATTCCCGGTGCGCGCGACCCCACCACGCTGACTCACCGGGAACGGGGCGCGATCGGCGGCGACCCGTATGGCGCGGACATTCCGGCGGCTGCTCCCGACTGGGAAGATGCAGCGACGTGCCGCGAACACGAATGGGAGGGCGGCGGGGCCGAGCGCGAACGCCATGGGAGGACGATATGCCCAAGAAGTTGAAGATCAGCGGAGCGTGAACGCGAAGTTATTCCGCCAGACCGTGGCGAACGGCGTAATGAGTAAGCTCGGCGTTGGTGCGCATCCGCATTTTTTCGAGGATGCGCGCCCGGTAGGTACTGACGGTCTTGACGCTCAGCGACAATTCCGTCGCGATTTCCGACACCGTCTTGCCGCCACCAATCATCCGCAGTACCTGATACTCGCGATCTGACAGCCGTTCGTGCGGCCGATCGTCCCGATCCGGATGCAGCCCGAGGGCGACGTGTTCGAGCACGTCCGCGCCGAAGTATTTCCCGCCGCGCGCCAGTTTCGAGACCGCCGTCACCAGCTCCGAATCGGCCGCGTCCTTGGTCAAGTATCCCGATGCTCCAGCTGCGATCGCACGCCTCGCGAATTGATCGGCGGCATGCACTGACAGGATCAGGACGGGCAGGCGCGGCCGCAGCTCGCGCACGCGTTTCAGCACGTCGAGTCCGCTGCCATCGGGCAGCGAGAGGTCGAGCACCATCACGGTCCACGAATGCGAATGCAGCGCCGCGATCGCTTCGCGTCCTGAGCCGACCTCGTGAATGATGGCACCCGCAAACGCGTCAGCAAGGAGTTCGCGCAAACCGCGGCGGACGATCGGATGATCGTCGACGAGCATCACGCGCAGCGCCGCTGAACGCGCCGCCGCGTCGGCTTCGCGACCAGGAGAGTCGTAGCGAACGGTCGCGGTCACGTGTTCTTGGCTCCCGCACGCGAATCGCGGGTCCCCGGATCCCGGATCCCGGATTCCGGATCCCGGACAAGCGGCAGCGTCAACAGCACGCGCGTCCCCTGGCCCGCGCGGCTCGTGATGTGCAGTGAGCCGCCCACTTTGCGCGCGCGTTCGCTCATCCCGAGCAGACCGAGCGACCGTGCGTTCAATCGGTTTCGCGGAATGCCTACGCCGTTGTCGGTGACATACAGCATCAGCCGCTGGCGGGGCGTCGTGCCGACCGTCGTCGTGATGCAGCTGGCATGTGAGTGTCGAACGGCATTGGTCAGCGCTTCTTCGAACACGCGGAAGGCAGCCGTTGCGATTTCCGTGTCGACGGTGTGAGTGACGCGCGCCACGACCGGCATGGCGATGCCCGACATCGCCGCCATCCGGCGCGCTTCGTATTCGACGGCGCCGCCGAGATCGCGGTGGTCGAGACCTGGCGGACGCAGCCCCGTGGCGATGCGGCGCACCATCGCGACGCCGAGATCGATCTGCCCGACCGCCGATTGGAGCCGGTCGACCACGTCGCCTGGCGTCTTCAGCTCCCGGAGCCGCCGGATGGTGGCAACGAAATCCAGCTTGATGCCGGTGAGCAGCTGGCCCAGCTCATCGTGCAGTTCGCGGGCGATCCGGGTGCGCTCTTCTTCGCGCATCTGTTCCAGACGCTCCGCCATGGCAGCGTCCAGATCGATGTCGGGTGGGAGAGGAAGCTGCACGCGTCTGACCTTTTAACACGGCGGAGGGCTTTCGTCCCGTTTGTCAGAAATTGTCTGACATCTCAGCAGGCTTGCGCCGACGTCACTGTCGAACGTATTGCGCAGGGGAAAGGGGGAGGGGGAAGGGGGAAGAGGTGCTCATCCCCTCTCCCCATTCGTTTTCCGCATAGATACACTCAGTCCATGAATCGAAACGTCGTCATCGCCGGAGCAAGCCGAGGCATCGGTGCTGCGATCGCGCGCGAGCTGGCGCGGCGTGGTGACAATCTCGTCCTCGCCGCGCGCAGTCGCGACGGGCTCGAGGATGTCGCGTCCGCTTCACCGCCCTCTCGCGTGCACGTCGTCACGGCCGATGTGACGCAGCGAAGCGAGGTGGATCGAATCCGTGATGAAGCGATTCGAACGTTCGGTCATGTGGATGTGTGGATCAACAACGCCGGCCGCGGCATCGTCCGTCCCGTCGTTGCGCTGACCGACGAGGACGTCGACGAGATGATCGCGATCAATCTGAAGTCGGCGCTTTACGGGATGCAGACAATCGCGCCTCACTTCATGGAGCGTGGACGGGGACACATCATCAACATGTCTTCGTTTCTGGGACGCGTGCCTGTGGCGACGCCGAGGTCTGCGTACAGCGCGGCCAAAGCCGCGCTCAACAGCCTCACCGCGAATCTGCGCGTCGATTTGCGGCGCACACATCCAGCCATCAATGTGTCGCTCGTCATGCCGGGCCTGGTAGCAACCGAGTTCGCGCGACATGCGCGCGGCAGCACGGGCCCCGTACCGCCGGGTGCCATCGGTTCGCCGATGAAACCACAGACCGCGGAGGAGGTCGCGGCGATCGTGGCGGATGTCATCGATCACCCCGTTCCCGAGGTGTACACGAACCCGGCGAGCCATGCCGTCGCGGCGCGCTATTTCGCAGATGTCGCCGGTTTTGAATCCGAGGCAGAGAGCCGGTCCTGACTCAAACTCAGCCGTGATCGTCCGGATAGAATCCGCCTAACTGGTGGCCGGTTCCCCCACACCCTCCGAATCGCTCCTGTCCGCGATCGTTCAGTCCTCTGACGATGCGATCGTCAGCAAGGATTTGAACAGCATCGTGACGTCGTGGAATCCCGCCGCGGAGCACATGTTTGGATATACCGCGCAGGAAATGATCGGGCGGTCGATTCGGCTCATCATCCCTCCCGATCGCCAGCATGAGGAAGATGAGGTGCTGCGGCGGATCAGTGACGGCGATCGCGTCGAACATTTCGAAACGCAGCGGCTGCGGAAAGACGGCTCAATCGTGTACGTGTCGCTGTCGATTTCACCGGTGCGCGACAGTGAAGGGCGAGTCGTCGGCGCCTCGAAGATCGCGCGGGATGTTTCCGACCGTATCCGCGCCCGTACCGCGGGGGAGCGTAGTCGTCAGCACACCACGTACCTGGCGCAGTTGAGCGCGGCTTTTGCCGCATCGCTCGAGCCCGAGCAGGTCCTGACAACGGTGGCGACGGTCTCGGTACCGTTTTTTGCCGACTGGTGCGCGGTGGACATCATCCAGGAGACCGGCCAAATCGAACGGCTCACCGTGAGGCACGTCGATCCAGCCAAAGTGGAGCTTGCGACGCGCGTGCGCGATCGGTACGAAGACCCACGGGCACCAACCAGTTCGGCGGCAGTGATCCGGACAGGAAAGGCCGCGATCATTCCCTCGATCACTGACGAGATGATCGTCGACTCGGCTGGGGGAGACACCGAACGGATCGCGCTCGTGCGAAGCCTGGGACTGATCTCGTATCTCTGCCTTCCGTTGACCGTTCATGGGCGAACGATAGGTGCGCTGACCTTCGCGACCGCCGAATCGGAGCGCTACTACGACGCCGACGACATTCGCATCGCCCAGGACGCGGCGGCGCGCACCGCGCTGGCCTACGACAACGCCCGGGCGTACGAGCAACTGCAGGCGGCCAATCAGTTGAAAGACGAATTCCTCGCGACGCTCTCGCACGAACTCCGCACGCCGCTCAACGCGATTCTGGGCTACGCACGGATGCTTCGCTCCGGAATCCTGAAAGCAGAGCGCCACAACCTGGCGCTCGAGACTGTTGAGCGCAATGCGACAACGCTGACGCAGATGGTGGAAGACGTTCTCGACGTGTCACGAATCGCCGCCGGGAAAATCCGGCTGCACATTCAGCCTGTGGATCTTCCAGCTGTGGTGCGTGACGCGCTCGCGACGGTTGCGCCGGCGGCCGAGGCCAAAGGCGTGCGGCTGCAGTCGGTCCTCGAGTCCGATGTCGGACGCGTATCGGGCGATCCGGATCGCCTGCAGCAGGTGTTCTGGAACCTGTTGTCAAATGCCGTCAAGTTCACGCCGCGCGGCGGTCGTATTCAACTGCGCCTGCAGCGCGTCAACTCGCATGTCGAACTATCGGTCAGCGACACCGGCATTGGCATTCGAGAAGAATTCGTGCCGCACCTGTTCGAGCGGTTTCGTCAGGGTGACAGCACGACGACGCGGGCGCACGGCGGCCTCGGGCTCGGGCTCGCGATTGCGCGACGGATTGTGGAGCTGCACGGCGGTCGCATCGAGGCGTTCAGCCCCGGAGAGGGGAAAGGAGCCACATTCAGCGTTGCCCTGCCGGTGATGATCGTGCACCACGACATTCCAGGCGAGCGCCGCGTGCATCCGCGCGCCGCATCGCGCGACGCCGTCGCCGAGTTTCCGGCGCTCCCGAACATCGTCGTGCTCGCCGTTGACGACGACCCGGATGCCCTCGGCCTGGTACGCGAAATTCTCGAAAGCGCCGGCGCACGGGTGCGGACAGCGGTCTCCGCCATCGATGCGCTCGAATCGATCGCCGCAGAACCGCCGGACGTCCTGGTATCGGATCTTGGAATGCCGGCAATTGATGGATTCGAGCTGATTCGGCGAATCCGTCAGATGGCCGGAGCGGCCCGCGATCTCCCTGCGGCGGCGTTGACGGCGTATGCGCGCTCTGAAGATCGCGCCAAGACGCTGCAGTCGGGTTTCGAGATGCACCTGGCCAAGCCGATCGACCCGTCTGAACTCATCGCCGCTGTCGCCTCGCTGGCGCGCCGACGAAGCACCATTCCGAAACCCTCACATCACCCGAATTCCTGATTCGACGCGGCCTGTACGAACGCTCGCCTCGGCACGTTTATACGTGTAGAAGGAGAGAGAGCAATGTGTATCCGCAAATCTTTACTCGCAATCGCCGGCGCCGCGGTTCTTGGTGTTCTCGTCGCGGCCTCCGCGCACGCGTGGACGAACGACACGAATTACCTGACGTTCAACGGTCCGGTCGCGCTGCCGGGTGTGACCTTGCCGGCCGGCACTTATGCGTTCCGGTTGCCCAGCAGTCACGACAAGAACATCGTGCAGGTGATGAACCGCGCCGAGACCAAGTCGTACTACATGGGCATCACGCGACCCGTTTCGCGGCCGCGCCGCAGCACCGAGCTGTTGGTGACGATGGGCGAGGCTCCCGCCCGCCAGGCGCCTTCAATTCAGGCATGGTTTCCGCTCGGCGAGCCCCAGGGTCACGGGTTCATCTACGAACGGTAAATCGTTCGGATCGTTCGGGCCGTTCGGATCGTTCGGGCCGTTCGATCGTTCGACCTGAACGAGTCATATAATCGACCGCTCGTCAGGAACCTTCCGACGTGATCAGGCGATGAACGGACAGACAGGCGTTTTCGTGGACCTGCTCCGGCAGGTCCAGCTGTTTTCAGAGCTGCCTGACCGCGATCTCGCGCACATCGCTGAAGCAGCGGTGACGTGGCGCCGGCCAAAAAATCAGATCATCTTCGATGAAGGAGATGCCGGAGACTTCATTCTCGTATTGATGACTGGCCGCGCGAAGGTGGTGCTCGCGGCCGACGGAGCCGAGGACATCATCTTGAATTTCGTCGAGCCGCTGCACATCGTGGGTGAAGTGGCGGCGCTCGATCGGTCGACCCGTTCGGCGCGGCTCGTGGCGCTCGAGGATTGTCAGTTCATCAAAGTGCCGGTTCGCGCGTTCGATGCGGTGAGGAAACGGAATGCGGTATTCGGCGAAAAGCTCGTCGAGCATCTCACCTCGACCCTTCGCGAATCGAACGACCAGCTTCGTGTGATTTGCACGTTCCGTTCCCTGGGGCGGGTCGCCTGGTGTCTGGACCGCCTTGTCCGGCAGCGAGGCCGCCTCAGTGGATCGAGCGCGATGCTTGATCCCTGTCCGAAGCATCACGAGCTGGCACAGATGACGGGCTGCTCGCGGGAAACCGTGAGCCGCGCGCTCAAGACGCTCAAGCAGAAAAACTGCATCACGCCCGCGTCAGGGGAGGCAGTGCAGGTCCATGCCGCGATCACGCGTTACACCAGGCGACCGTGGCCGCCCAATTCGCGTCGCGGCATGTGATCGCCGGCGTCAACGGCCGGGGGTCAGTCGGGTCACAATTTCCTTCGCCTGAGAAGGTGTAAAGGTCTCCATCGCCCGTACGCGCAGACTGACGCCTGAACGCATGATCCCGCTGGCGGAATGCCCGGGTACGCGAAGCATCAAGTGTCCGAGTTCGTGGGCGATCACGTCGCCAAGCAGGCTCGCTGCACTGAGCTGGGTTCGTGCAGTCAGCGCTTCTACGCGGTCGTAGATCACGTGTGCGCGCGAGACACTCGGATCAGCGAACCCCAGTGCATCGACGATGCCCGGCCGCACCGTCGGATCCGGCCCGGATTTGATCAAGACGACGGTAAATGGCGGCCTCAGGTGATCGCGGACGGCGGCGTCCTCGCTCGTCCATCTCACATGGACACCGATGCGGCTGAACACCGCCGCCGCGCGGTTCTCCGCGAAATCGACATCGTCTGTTGAAACCAGCGCGACGTTGTCGAGTCGCACCACGACGGTCGGCATCTCGTCGTCGGCACTTGCATCGACCGCTGAAATGGCGAACAGGACCAGCAGAATCGCCGCATCCATGGCCGTCTCCTTCTGCGTTCAGCGAACGCACAGGAGACGCTACGGTTGGGCTCGAATCGTGTCGGTGACGGACCTCACGGGGCGTGTGTGATCGAGATCACATCGCCGTCTTTTCAGGCTGCGTGTGTTCTGGCTCGTGTGAGTGGGGTGGGTGACGGGGTTCGAACCCGCGACTTCCGGAGCCACAGTCCGGCGCTCTGCCACTGAGCTACACCCACCGTTCAGGGCAACAAACCATTATAGGGTGCGATACGTGCGATAGGTGCAATCGGTGCGACGGGTGCCGCACTCATCGCACCTGTTGCACTTCCTCGCACCGCTCGCACCAGTTGCACTTCTCGCACCCATCGCACCACAATCCGGCCTCGTGCCGATGAAACGAAGCCACGACCGATTCCTCACCACACACACGGGCAGCCTGCCGCGTCCCGAAGATCTGATTCGCATGATGTTCGCGAAGGAGGAAGGCATCCCGGTGGAGCCGCGCGCGCTTGCGCACAGGATTCGCGACGCGGTTGCCGACATCGTTCGACGTCAATCCGCTGCGGGCATCGATATCGTCAACGACGGCGAGATGTCGAAGCCGAGCTACGCCACCTACATCAAGGATCGATTGAACGGTTTCGGCGGCGAGAGCCAGCCGCCGCCGTATCCGGATCTCGTCGCGTATCCGGGTCTTCATCAAAAAGTGTACGGCGATCGTGGGCGCGCCCGCCGCAAGATGCCTGGCTGCAATGGTCCGATCAGCATTCGCGACCACGAGGCCGTCAACGTGGATATCGCGAATCTGAAGGCGGGTGTGGCGGGTGAGGCGGGTGAGGCGGGTAGGGCGGGTGAGGCGGGTGAGGCGGGTAGGGGACCCGAAGACACGTTCATGAGCGCTGCCTCGCCCGGAGTGGTCTCGCTGTTCTTTCACAACGACTACTACAAAACGCAGGACGAGTACCTGTTCGCGATCGCTGATGCGATGCAGTACGAGTACGAAGCCATTGCAAACGCCGGCCTGGTGCTGCAGCTCGATTGTCCGGACCTTGGCATGGGGCGTCACGTTCAGTATGCCGACCTTTCACTGGAAGCATTCCGGACGAAGGCGCGCCTCCACGTCGAGGCGCTGAATCATGCGGTGCGCAACATTCCACCCGACCACATGCGGATGCACCTGTGTTGGGGCAACTACGAGGCCCCGCATCAGATGGACGTGCCGCTGGCCGACATCATCGACATTGTGCTTCTCGCGCGTCCGGCCGCGATTTCGTTCGAGGCGGCCAACCCTCGCCACGCCCACGAGTGGGCGGTGTTCGAGAGAGTCAAGCTGCCCGAGGGGAAGATCCTGATTCCAGGAGTGCTCGAGTCCAAATCGAACTTCATCGAGCACCCGGAACTGGTCGCACAGCGCGTTGGCCGCTACGCCAACCTCGTTGGCCGCGAAAACGTCATCCTCGGAACTGACTGCGGCTACGGCACGTGGGTCGGCCAGGCCGCCGTCGATCCCGATGTGGTCTGGGGCAAACTGATCGCCATGTCGGAAGGCGCACGGCTCGCCTCGCAGCAATTCTGGGGTCGTGCCGCCGCCGTGTAACCGGACCGCGCGGCGAGTGTGCTGAGGATCAGCGCGCCCTGCTCGGCCGTAAACCGCAGCTGCCTCTCAGACGCGAGGTGCAAATCGATCATGCCGCGCATCACGCCTGTGACCGAATGCGAGTTTGGCGGCAGCAGCAGGTGCCCCAGCTCGTGTGCGATCACGTACCCGAGCATGACGCCGCGGTTGAGGCGATACCATCCCGCGAATTTCTTGACCTGGTCGTACAGGACCGTCGCACCCTGGGTGCCCGATTCGGCAAAACCGAGCGTGTGATCCGATACCACGGTCGCTGCCATCTCGCGTGATGTGATGTTCACCGCGAAGACGCCTTCACCCGAATGGCACTCGTTGTCGGCCCAGTCGAGCTCTATTCCGATGTCGCGATAAACCTCGTCCGCCACTTCCTGGGCGAGGCGCATGAATACATTCGGCACGTCCTCGAGATCGCACACCGCAACCGCGACATGCTGTGTCGCTCTGAGGTCCGACGCCGAGGCGGAGCCCGCCGCGATGCTCAACCCGAATGCGATGAGTGCCGCGCGAAAACCGGACATTGGACAACTCCCTTGTCCGGATAACGCTCGAATCGCGTGGAGGTAACACTGACGTCGGGATCCGGGATCCGCGGCCGGCCGTCAGCGTTGGGATTGGGGATTTGGGATTTGGTTTTTGGGATTTACGACCGTCATAGATCGCGATGGCGCCTTGCAGCGCCCGCATGCGCGTCATTGCTATCAACGAGTGTTACGTCGATATCGAACAGGATGGCCTGCGGTGGGTGGTTCACCGTTGACCTGCGGCGTCAGGCAGGATGCTCTTCCAATTCCACCAGCGTCCCATTTTCGATACGGACGCTGAGCGGATGAATGTGATCCGCGCGCTCGTGCTTCGCTTCGTACATCAGCTTGTCGGCGCGCTCGAGCAATTCCTGCGCCAGCTGGTGCGCGATCGGGCGGCGCTCGGCGACGTCGCTCAACGTGAGGCAGACGATGCCGACGTCCACGCGAACAGGCTTCTCAGCCAGCCGCGGATCGTCGCTCGTCCAGTCGTGGCGTTCGACGGCTTCGCGGAAGCGTTCGGCGATCACCCACGCGGCGCGGCATTCGTCGAGATCCGGAATAAGGAAGCAGAATTCGTCGCCGCCGAATCTCGCGTGTAGATCCTGACTGGCCTTGGCGTCCACGGCCTCCTGCGCGATGAGATCGTCGGACCGCACCTGCTCGCGCAGCAGCCGGGCCACGCGGTCAATAATCTTGTCGCCCGCGGCGTGGCCGAGCGTATCGTTGTACCACTTGAATGAATTGATATCGACCAGGCCGACGGCGCACCAGCGCCCACGCTGCTCGAGCGCCAGAAACGCCTCGACCTGCTCGATGAAGCGGCGGAAGTTCATCAGCCGCGTCTTGGGATCGCGGTGCACGCGGTCGGTCAGGTCCGCAACCAGGTCCTCGAAATAGCGGGCGATGCTGCTGACTGTCGCGTCGCGCGCCGAGAGCTCCTCACGCAGGCGTTTGAGGCGATCGGTAAAACCGGCCGATACCGCCTGGATGGCCTCCTGCTTGGACTGCTGCCAGAGCTGCTCATGTTTCATGAACACGCTGTCGATGGCGTCGATCAACGCCTGTTCATGCGCGGCCGCCAGATGCATGCGCTCGCGGATCCATTGATGGAGTTCCGACCGGCTCTGCGGTGGGGAATCGGCGGTGTCGAGGCCCTTGCGCACTCTCATAGAAGCCGGCCATGGGCCGTTCCGCCGACAGGTTCAAAGCATGTGCCGAGCTCTCTCCCGGCCTCCGCTCGCTTCGCGAGCTTCGGCGAGGCAGGCCGGGATCAGCTCAACTGTTGAGCTTCTACGCGACTCTGCATCGAAAGGACCTTCATGGAGCACCCGTCGATCATCCGTCCGACCGAGCACGCCGAATGGCGGCCCGACCGGATGGGGAAGACCACGCTGTTTCAGTCGCCACGCCTGCTGATTGGCCTCAACTCCTTCGAGCCGGGGCAGTTTCACGCGCTCCATTCGCACGAGGGAATGGACAAGGTCTACCAGGTGGTTGAGGGGGAAGGAATGGTCCTGCTCGACGGCCGGGAGCTGCCCATCAAACAGGGTGAGCTGGTCGTGGCGCCCGACGGCGTCCCTCACGGAATCCGGAATACCGGCACTCGTCGGCTGCTGGTCCTGGCGGTACTGGCGCCATCGCCGTGACCAGAATGCCGTCTTAATGCCGTCATTTGTGTCTTCGGTGGATTCTCAACAGGCGGAAGGGGGAAGGGGAGAGAAAAGAAGGACTAAGTCCTGGACCACCTCTTCCCCCATCCCCCTAACCCCTTCCCCCTTCGTTCACTACTTGGTCGCTGTAGCTCCACCTTTGATCAAGATCTTCTGCACGCGCCAATTATTCATGTCAGCGACCCACACCGTGTTCTCGTTCGGGCACGCAAGGCCGTGTGGCCAGTTGAACTGCCCCATCTCGTGACCCGAGATGCCGAGCATGCCGAGGATCTTGCCGTCGAGCGACATTTTGTACAGCCGCCCCGGCTCCGAGTCGACGACGAAAAGGTACTGCGTCGGCGTCGACGTGATGCAAAGCGCCCATGGCGCCGTCTCGTCGGGCGGATTGGCGGGGACGGGAGCGAGCGTCGGATGGTGCTTCTTGTCGTACGGCGCGTTCAGGAAGAGGAAGTACTTGAAGTTGCCGTCGGTGTCGAACACCTGGATCCGGCGATTGCCGCGGTCCCCGACATAGACGTTGTCGTTACGGTCGATCTGTATGTTGTGCGGGTTGTTGATGCTGCCCGGGTTCTCGCTGGCGTGATCGCCGCCGCGTCCGAACTGGCCCCATGACTTGAGGAAATTGCCATTCTTGTCGAACTTGGCGATGCGGGAGTTCACGTAGCCGTCGCTGACGTAGGCGTTGTCCTTTGAATCCCAGGCGACGTCGGTTGCGCCGTTGAACGTGCCTTCGCCCGCGCGCGCTTCCGCCTGCGTCGGCCGCTCGTAGCGCCAGCTGTCGTACCCTTCCGGACGGCGTCCGAGGTTGAGCGCGACGCGCCACGCCGGGCCGGGCGTGAACTTCATGGCGGAGTTCGTTCCTTTGTCGACGACCCAGAGGTTGTCGTACTTGTCGAAACGGACGGAGTGCGCGTAGCCGAGACCGTACACGCCCTGCCCGATCTCGCCGATGTACTTCCCGGTCGCGTCGAATTCAAGCAGGTTGGTCGTGGCGTTTCCGTACAACGGACCCGATGTGGCGGTGCCCGGATGATTGAGCACGACCACGGTCCCCTTCGAGTTGACCGCGACGCTCAGTACTTCACCGAAATTCATCCTGGGTGGAAGCTTCAGCGGATCGGGCACCGACTCGAACTGGAGGATCGGCGCTTTGCTGTTGTCAACCGGCGCGCGCTGTTGTGCCGCCGTGGGCACAACAGCCGCGAGGACCGCAACTCCAAGCATGTAGATACGTCTCACGGATCCCTCCTCAAAAATTGACCTGCACCCCGAACTTCACCAGTCGAGGCGCCAGAACTGTCTGTGCGTTCTTCCACTGCGGACCGTACCGCGTATTCAACGCGAGCACAGACCCAGCATTCAAGACATTGAAGGCATCGAGTGCCGGCTGCACGCTGGCGCGTCCGGCGCGGAATGTTCGAGTGAGCCGAACGTCGAGCTGGTTGTTACGTCCTTCCGTGTAGTAGCTGCTTGGCGCAATCAGCTCGATCGTGGTCGTGCTCGTGCAGGTCGGCCGTCCCGCGCACGCGCCGACGTTGCGTCCGAGCGAGGGCGCGATTTCCGCGTTGGCGGCGACATAGCTGGCGGTCGTCGGAATCGGCGGCAGGTTCTGCCAGTTCGCACTCACCTGGAAGAAATAGGGGAGCGGATAGACTGCCGACAGCTTGATCTGCGTGCCGGCGGACCAGGGCGGCGAGATGTGGCACTGGTAGCTGCCCGACTCACGCGTCGTTCCGTTGAAGCCCGCGAACCCTGTGCCGGGTGAATCGACCGTGAAGCAGTAGTCCGTCACCTGCGAGCCGGTGCTCAGGCCGCCCCACAAGATGACGCCGCGGCGCACGCGCGCGTTCAGGGTCACGTCCACGCCGTTGAAGATGTCTTTGGGCTTCCCGAACTTCGATGCGCGAACGACCTGATTCTGCACCTGTCCGAACTTCTCCGGCTTGATGTCATAGAGGCCGCAGAGCCGCTGGCCGCTGTTCGGCAGGCCGGCGTTGGTCGGCGCCGCGATACAGAACGCATCGTAATCCTGCGGGCCGACCGCGAGATTGTCGGTCACGGTGAAGTTGCCAAACCACGTACGGAAATACCCGACATTCACCGCGAAGCCGGGCGCAAGCTCGTGCTGCATGGAGATAAGCCCCTGCCAGCTGTACCCGCGCGCGCCCCATCCGTGGATCACGTCATCGGCATACGTGGTGTTCGCGACGACTTTTCCGAAGTTCACGTTCGACAGCGCTCCGAGTTCGTTCTCCTGCGGCACGTAATCGCCGTTGGTATCGTTCCAGGTTCTCGTCGCGCTCGTCACCATCTGATTGACCGGGTTGTTCTGCAGGACGACGCCCGCTGCCGATTCGAAGTTCACGTATCGGCCGAGCGCCGCTTTGATGGCGGTCTTTCCATTACCCCGCAGATCGTACGCGACGCCGAGACGCGGGCTGATGTCTTTCCAATTCGGCACGTTTGTCACGCCCGTGAAGTCGCGCGCCGGCACCCACGGTCCAGCGGGAAGATGCTGATCAGGCACGGTGCCGGTCATGGCGTCGTACCGCAGGCCCAGGTTCAGCGTGTAGCGCTTGATCGTCCATTGATCTTCTGCAAACAGGGCGGTGTTGTCGATCGAGTGCTGATAGATGAACGGCGTCGCCCAGTACGTCACCAGATTGGGCACACGATTGACGAACGTGTAGCTGATGTCGTGATTGATCGCCGAGTACTTCTTCGACCAGCCCTGTCGCAACGAGAGTCCAGCCTTGAACGCATGCGAGCCGGTGACGTACTGCATGTTGATGTTTTCGTTGCCCTGGCCGAAGTGCTGGTTCCCCCACGAGGTCGTCAGCCCCAGACCGGAACCTGATGATCCATAGCGGTAGTTCGTCGACTGCTCGAGCACGGAGTAATCGTTTCCGTTGCCCCCGGTGAGCCGGCGGATGATGTCGCCGTCAACGACTGTCATCCCGGCCCAGAAGAGCAGCCGTGTCGTGGCTGGAAAGCTCCACGTCCACTGCGTGCGCCAGTTTGGTTTGTAGAGATCGTCGCCTGTGGCTTCCGGCGCGAGCGTGCCCGTCTGAATGTTGAAGAAGCAGTTGCAGTTGTATTCCGTCGCGTAGGAGCCGGTGACTTTGTGCTTCTGGGCCACCTGCCACGTCGCGCGGATCGCCGTTTCACGATAGAAGTTCAGGTCGTAGGCCGGGCGGCTCAGGTCGGGCGTGTAGAACAGCGTCCCCTGCGTCTTGTTGAAGTAATTGCCCGCCTGAAAGCTCGAGCTCGTCCAGTATCGCGCGCTTGCAAAGAACCACAGCTTGTCGCGCCTGATGGGACCGCCGACGCCGCCTCCGAGTTCGTACAGCTTGCGAATCTTCGACGGCAGCAGCGCGCCTCGCGTCTGCAGCTCCGAGCTGATGTTGTTGCCCTGGAAGCGATTGTTGCCGTAGTCGGCCTTGAACGACCCATTGAAGAAATTACCGCCGTCGCGCGGGATCACGTTGACGTGTCCGCCGCCGGTTTCCGCGTCGGCCGAGAATCCGCTGGTTTCAACGGCAACTTCCTGGACGGTTGCCGGATTGGTGCTCGACATGAAGTTGCCGGCAGCGACCAGCGTGCCGAAGAACATGCCGTCGCGAAGCTGCTGAAAATCGGCGCCACGGCTGCCGTGAATCCTGAAACCCTGCGTGTTCTCACCCTTCGTGCCGCCGACGTCCTGGTTGGTCGCCGTTCCGATCGCGCCGGGCGTGAGCGCCGTGTAGATGTTGAAGCTCTTGCCAACCGGCAGCGCATCGAGCACGTCCTTCGCAATGACGCGCTGCTGCACGGTGTTCTGGGTGTCGACGACGGGGCTCTCGCCGGTGACCGTGATCGTTTCCTCGAGCGCACCAACTTTCATCTCGACGCTGATTGGCGCCGTGAAGTTGCTGGTCAGCTCGATGCCTTCGCGCCGCACGGTTCCGAAACCTCCGAGCGTGAACGTGACCGTATACACGCCCGGCCGCAGGTCGACGATCTTGTAGGCGCCTTGATCATCGGTTACCGCCGTGCGCGATTTCTCGATGAGCGCCGGACTGCTCGCTTCAACGGTGACGCCAGGCAGCACACCGCCCGACGCATCCTTGACGAGGCCCGCAATGCTGCCGGTGGCGACGCCCTGCGCGTGGGCGGACGCTGCCACAACGAGCGCCGCGAGAGCGACGAGAACGTTACGAAGGGTCTGAACGGTTCGAACGACCCAAACAACCTCAGACACGTTCATCGTAGGGTTCTTCATAGGGATTGATACCCGCTGACTTTTTCACAGCCTTGATCCGGTTGTATTCCTCCGTCGCCGCGCGGATGCCCGCGCCGTTCACGTCGGGGACGAGCGTTCCGTCGAACTCCATGTAGAAGCGGACCGTGTCCATGATGATCCGCTCGGGTCCGATCCAGTTGTCGAACTTGCCGAGCGTGATGTCGGCCGCCGCCTGGCCGGCGGTCATCTTCGCGTCCCAGCGCTTCTTCGCCTCGACCTTCAGCAGGCGCAGGTAATCGGCCATCTCGGCGAGCTGCTGCTTGCCGCCGAGCGGTCCGTGGCCCGGCACGATGCGGTCCACGTCCATCGTCCCGATACGATCGCAGATCGAGATCCAGCTGCTCGGATTGGCGTTCTGGCAGAACGGCGCGACGTAGAAGAAGCCGACATCGCCGGCGATCAGGATCTTGTGCTCCGGCAGGTAGGCGACAAGATCACCGTATGTGTGCGCAGGCAGCATCGGCATGATGCGCACTTCTGTCTTCGCGATATGGAACGTGACGGAGCCGTCAAACGTCTGCGTCGCCGGAAGAATCTTCCGCGGCTCGGTGCCGTCGGCCCACCCTTCACGCTTGGCCCAGAGCGCCGGGCCCGGTACCTGCTTGACGACCTCGTCGCGGCAGTACGCGTGCGAGATGATCGCGGGATTGTCGGGGATGAACTGATTGCCGCCTATGTGATCGCCATGATGATGCGAGGTGACGAGGTATTTGAACGGCTTGTCGGTGACCTTCCTGATCGCCGCGACCATGTTCTTGGCGTGAACCGGCACAGCGAGCGCGTCGAATAGCAGAATTCCTTCATCACCGACGATGACCGCGGCATTGCTGACCGAAACGTTATTCTTCGCCGGCCCCCCTCCCTGGATGTACGCGTAGACGTTGGGCGCGAGCTCCTTCAGCTCGGTCTCCCACGTCGGCATCATCGGGAAGCTCTTGTTCGGCTGCGGGTCGGGTGGCCCGGCCGCCGGTCCGAACTGCGCTTCAACGCTCGAGCGCTCGGCCTGCCAAGCGAGCGCCGACGCGAGTCCCAAGCCTTGCAGGCCCAGTTTCAATGCATCGCGACGGGTCAAAGACGCTTCGGCAGAGCGCTCGATCTTCAGCATGTGTGCTCCTTCGTGCTGACGGATTTAGTACTGTGCCGGGCCAACGCACAATACCCCAATTTGGGTAGGCACCAGGCGCCCGTCTCGCGTTGACGCAACATGTGCGCGGCGGTAGCCTTCTTGGCTGCATCCTCATGTCCAGACAACGAGCCGGCTTTCTTTTGGTTGCATTGCTGGCGCTGAAGTCAACCGCGACCGCAGCAGACACCGGCCCGCGTGCAGCGCTCAGCGACTATGTCATGACGTCCTGGACGATGAAGGACGGACTGCAGTCGGCTGTGATCTGGGCCATCGCCCAGGACCGCGAAGGTTACTTGTGGCTTGGCACCAACGGCGGACTGGTCCGCTTCGACGGCGTGCAGTTCGTCATGTGGGATCGAGTGGGCGGGACCGCATTGCCGAAGGCGCCGGTCCGGAGCCTGTGCTTTGCGCGAGATGGTACGCAGTGGGTGGGGTTCAGCCTGAGCGAGGACGGCGGGATCAGCCGAATCCGCGACGGTCAGGTGCGCACCTATGGCAAAGGCGACGGCCTTGCGATCGGTACCGTCAACGCGCTCGTCGAGGATCGCGCCGGTACGATGTGGGCCGGCACAAATACGGGTCTGTTTCGTCTGCGCGGCGATCACTGGCAGATCATCGATGCGGCGGACGGCGTGCCGCAGGGCCGCGTCGATAGCTTGTACGTCGACCCTGCCGGCGACCTCATCGTCGGCAGCGACGCCGGTGTATTCCGAAAGCCCGGCGCCCGGACCACCTTCCAGTTGATCGATCGTCCCGATGCGGCAGCCCCGCTGTTTCGCGCGTTCAGCGAGGATCGATCAGGCCAGATCTGGGTCACCGATCCGATGCGCGGCTTCCGGAGGGTCGGCGATCGGCGTGCCAGCAGCGCCGAGCGGGGCCGTGGCAACAAGCTGCTGCACGACCGCAACGGCGATCTGTGGGTGACGACGATGGGCGGCGGCATCTGGCGCGTGAGCGGCGGCAGGGCCACCGAACGGGTCGAGAAGGCATACGCGCCCGGCGCTCGTGCGATCTTCGAGGACCGCGACGGCCAGATCTGGGCGGGCAACGGCGAGGGCCTGATTCGTTTTCGGAAGCCGAAGGTGATGGCGGTTACCGACGCCGGGCTCGTCCTCGGCGTGCAAGCGACGGTCGACGGTGCGATTTGGGCGACGACACCGGACGGTCTGATCAGATTCCGGAGCAGCGTTGACGGCGGCGCGTCCCGGCAAGAAGTGCTTCAGGCGGGCATTTCGACGTTCCATGTTGACGAAGGCGGCGTCATGTGGATTGCGGCCCGCGACCGTCTTGTGCGGCTGTCCGGCGGCCGTCGAACCTACTCGCTTCCCGCCGCGTTGCATCTCGATCGCATCAACGACATCGCGTCGGATCGGCATGGCGGGCTCTGGATCTCCGATCGTGATCGGGGAGTGTTCGGATTCAGCCCCTCGAAGCCGGGCGTTGTCGAGTTGGTTCGCGAGCTGGCGGGCACGACGCTCAGCTCGATGCTCACGGACAGCAGCGGCCAACTTTGGTTTGCCACAACGACGGGCCGCGTCGGCGTGATGAACGGGGGCGCCGTTCACATGTATGGCACGGAGAGCGGACTCGGACCAGGACTGAACTCAGCGCTCTACGAGGATTCGCGACATGTGATCTGGGTCGGAGGCAACGACGGGCTGAAACGATTCGTGGACGGCCGCTTCGTGCACGTTAATCAGGGCAGCCGTTTCCGCACCGTCAGCGGCATCGTTGAAGACGGCGACGGCGATCTCTGGCTCGGTACGACCGCCGGCATCGTGTGTATCAGTCGCTCCGAACTCGACAAGTCCAACAAGCCCGGGTACGAAGTCTATGCCCGCGTGTTCGATGCGGCCGACGGCCTAGCGGGGCTGCCAGCGCGATTCCAGAATCCGTCGCAGGTGCGGGATCGCGGTGGACGGCTGTGGTTTGTCACTGGACGTGGCCTGACGGCGTTCGAGCCGCGCGAGCTCAAGACGGCCCGCGCGCCGTTGGCACCGCACATTGAACGTGTCTTCATCGACGAGAAAGCGGCGCCCGTAACCGACCCGTTGCGGCTGCCCGCCGGGGCATCGCGCCTGGCGATCGACTACTCCGTTCTCGATCTGGCCACACCTTGGCGGACGCGATTCAGGTACCGCCTCGATGGCTTCGACAACGACTGGATTGATGCCGGTTCCCACCGGGAAGCCGTATACACACGCCTGCCACCGGGCAACTATGCGTTCCATGTCGTGGCGAGCCAGAGCGACGGCCCATGGAGCGACGCGGCCGACTGGACATTTGCCGTCGCGCCCCGGTTCTACCAGACGTACTCGTTCTATGCGGCATCGGTTGCGCTGCTTGGGCTGTGCACGTGGGGCGCATGGCAGCTTCGCGTGCGGAGAATCCGCCGTCAGTTCGCGTTGCTGATCGGGGAGCGCGCCCGGCTGAGCCGTGAGATTCACGACACCCTGCTCCAGAGCTTGGTCGGCGTCGCGTTGCAGTTCGATGCGCTCGGCGCCAAGCTCGATCCGGCGTCGCCCGAACGTCAGCAACTGGTCCGCATTCGCAAGGAGGTCGAGCAGTACATCCGCGAGGCGCGACATTCGATATGGAACCTGCGCAAACCCGTCATCGCGCGTCGCGATTTGCCCGGAGAGATGCGCGAAGCGGCGCGGCGGATTACCGCAGGCCATGACATCGGTTTTGATTTCGTGGTGCACGGCACCCCGTACTCCTGTCCTCCGGAGGCAGACGAGCAATTGATGCGCATCTGCCAGGAGGCGGTGCTCAACGCGGTGCGGCATGCCGAGGCCTCCCGCATTCACGTCGAGCTTCAATACGACCCAGACGCCGTCGTGCTGCGAGTCACCGACGACGGCCGCGGATTCGATCCGGAGACGACCATCCCGCTCGAGGCCGCGGGCCACTACGGGCTCGTCAGCATGCGCGAACGCGCCTCGCAGGTCGGTGGAGTCTTCACGGTGACGACCTCGAAGCGAGCGGGCACGTCAATCGAAGCACGTGTGCCCGCGAGTGCCCACGCATGAGCGCCGCACCCCACTCGAAGATTCGGGTTCTCTGCGTCGATGATCACAGCATCGTTCGTGAAGGTATCGCGCTGATCATCAACCGCCAGGACGACATGGAAGTCGTGGCCGATGCCGCCAGCGGCGATGAGGCCGTCGAGTTGTTCCGCCGGTTCGACCCGGACGTGACGCTGATGGATCTGCGGCTGCACGGCTTGAGCGGCACGGAGGCAATCGAGCAGATCCGACGCGCCGATGCTCACGCGCGCATCGTCGTCCTGACGATGTTCGATGGGGACGAGGACATCCATCGCGCGCTGCGCGCGGGCGCGGCGACCTATCTGTTGAAGGATACGTTGTCCGACGACCTGATTCGTGTGGTTCGGGAGGTCCACTCGGGTAAGCGGCCGGTACCGGCGGACGTCGAGGCGCGCCTGGCCGAGCGCTCCGCGCACCCGACGCTCACGCCGCGCGAGACGGACGTGATCGAGCTGGTCACGCAGGGGCTGCGCAACAAAGAAATCGGCGCGACGCTCGGCATCAGCGAGAGCACGGTGCAGGTGCACGTGAAAAGCATCTTCGCGAAGCTGGGAGTCAACGATCGGACGGCAGCTGTCAAGATCGCTCTGAGGCGCGGCATCGTCCATATCCCGTGAGGGCAGTCATGAATCGTAGAGACTTCGTGAAAGGTGCGGCCGGGGCTGCTGCGGGCTTGATGTTCGGCGGCGGCGAGCTGATCGCGCAGACCCGGCGGCAGATCACGATTGGTGGACGGCGCGTGAAGACGGTTGACGTGCACGCCCACATCACGATTCCGGAAGCGACGGAGCTGCTGCGAGGGACGCCGCTCGCTAGGGGAGGCGGCGCGGGTCAGGCCGGTGGAGCGGGTGGCGGCGGTGCGGCGGCCGGGCAGGTGATGGGCCCCGAGCGGTTGCGGACAATGGATGGCTACGGCATCGACGTGCAGGCGCTCAGCATCAATCCGTTCTGGTATGGCGCGGATCGGACGCTGTCGGCGAAGTTGATCGATCTGCAGAACGACAAGCTCGCCGAAATCTGCGCGGCGCGCCCGGACCGATTCGTCCCGCTCGCGGCCGTCGCCCTGCAGCATCCGGATCTGGCCGCCCAGCAACTCGAGGACGCCCGGAAGAAGCACAACATGCGTGGGGCGGCCATCGGGTGCAGCGTCGAAGGAGCGGAGCTGTCCGATCCGAAGTTCGATCCGTTCTGGGCGAAGGCGCAGGAGCTCGAGATGCTCCTTTTCATGCACCCGCAGAACTCCGACCGCGCGACCGGCGTCACCAATCGGGTCCGCGGGCAGGGCGTGCTCGGCAACGTCATCGGCAACCCGCTCGAGACGACCATCGCGCTGTCGCATCTTATATTCGAAGGGACGCTCGACAAGTTTCCGAACCTGCGGCTGTGCGGGGCGCACGGCGGCGGCTACCTGCCGTCGTATGCCGATCGATCCGATCACGGCTGCCTCGTCTTCCCCGAGCAGTGCAAAGGGATGACGCTCAAGAAGCACCCGACGGAGTATCTGAAGCAGATCTACGTCGATTCGCTGGTCTTCACACCTGAAGCGCTCCGGCATCTGATCGCCGAAGTCGGCGCGGGCCACGTGATGATCGGTACCGACTACCCATTCCCATGGGTCGACGCGCCCGTCGATCACGTGCTGAAAACGCCCGGCCTCTCCGACGCGGAACGCGTCGCCATCGCCGGCGGCACCGCGTGCAAGCTGCTCGGCATTTCGACGACGGTCGCTGCGACCGCGTAGGCCAGGACTCGGGATTCAGGATTCACGATTCCGCTGGGCCGGAGTTCGATCCTACCTAGATTAGGGTAGTGACGGCATATGGGTGCCGTCGCTATTCTCCGCGCACACATCGCACACGAACGCGGAGGTGGACGTGGGACTTGGGCGACTGGTTACGATCGTAATGATCCTGGCTATACCCGTCGTGGCCGTGGCTCAGGAAGCCACGATCATCGGCACCGTCACGGATTCGACGGGAGGGGTTCTTCCCGGCGTCACGGTCAGGGCCGTGCACGACGCGACAGGCAACACCGTCGAGACGGTGACCGACGAGCGCGGGAACTACCGGATCCCGGCTCGCACCGGGACGTATCGGGTGATCGCGGAGCTTCAGGGTTTCACGACTGCCACGAAGGCGACCGAACTGCTGGTCAACCTGGAGGTGCGCGTCAACCTGCAGCTCGCCCCGGGCTCACTGCAGGAATCGGTGACGGTCACGAGCGAAGCACCGCTCGTGGATACGACGACCACGCGCGCATCCGGCAACGTCGATCCGCGCCAGGTCCTGGAGCTGCCCGTCAACGGCCGCGACTTTCTCGGCCTGACGATGATGGCGCCAGGGAGCCGGCTGAATGCGATCGTCGACACTCCAGCAACCGGCAACGGCAACTTTCAGATCAACGTCGATGGGCAGCAGGTCACGCAGGAGATCGCCGGCGGCGGGTTCGGCAGCCCGGGCTACAGCAAGGAGGCGATTGCCGAGTTCGAGTTCGTCGCGAATCGGTTCGACGCGACACAGGGGCGTTCGGCCGGCGTCCAGGTCAACGCGGTCACCAAGTCCGGAACCAACACGCCGGCGGGCACGTTCTCCGGCTTCTTCCGGAACAGCCGGTTCAATGCGGCGGACTTCGTTCAGAAGCGCGTGCTGCCGTATTCGGATCAACAGATCGCGACCACGTTCGGGGGTCCGATCAGGAAAGACAAGATTCACTTCTTCGTCAACTACGAGTACGAACGCGAGCCCCAGACGTTTACCTATTCGACGCCCTTTCCGTTCCTCAACACGTCTCGCTATCAGCCGCACCGTGAGGACAAAGAAGGAGTGCGGCTCGACTTCCAGTTCTCACCCCGGATGCATTTCTCCGCGCGCGCGTTCAAGTACGACCAGGATCTGTTTCTCGGGAGCGGCACCAACCTGACGCAGGGCACCACGCAGGGGCGGCACAGCAACTCGGCATTCGGCGTACTGACGCAGGTGCTCAGCAACCGGCTGATCAACGAAGTGAAGGGCGGCTGGGAGGGTTTCTGGTACTCGAACGATCCGATCGTGAAGAGCAACATCCGCCTGCCCGAGCTGGCCGGTTTCACCGTGTCGCCCGGCATCACCTTCACGGGGCTCACCGTCGGCATCACGGGCATCATCCCGGCGCGTCCCTACGAAGACAATTACTCCGTGCGCGATGACCTCACCTACACGAGGGCGGGGCACACGCTGAAGACCGGTTCGGAATACATCTTTCGCGACAGCCTGTCGTACAGCTGCCGCACGTGCAATGGCATCCTCGACGTCCAGGGCTCGCCGATCCCGGCGAACCTGAAGGACATCCTCGTCGATCCTCTCGACGCGACGACGTGGAAAATCGATCAGCTTTCGCCGATCGCGCGCAGCTACTCGCTGGCCGTCGGCAGATTCCGCGCGACGACCCCCCAGAAAATCTACGCCGGGTGGGCGCAGGATTCCTGGGTGTTGACGAAGAAACTCACCGTGGATCTGGGTCTGCGCTACGACTTTTCGACGAACCTGTTTGGCAATGCCACACAGATCCTGCCGTTCATCAAGTCTGGCCGTCCCAACGACACGAATAACTGGCAGCCGCGCCTCGGCGCCGCCTACAGCCTCGACGATAAGACCGTCGTGCGCGGCGGCTTCGGACGCTACTACTCGCAGCCGACGTCGACGACGTCATGGTTCACCACGTTCTTCGGCCAGATTGCCACGCTCCAGGTCAACAACACCGATCGCCGCCCGGACTTCGCCTCCAACCCTTTCAACGGACCGACGCCGACCTACCAGCAGGTGGTCGCGCTCAATCAACGCGTAACCTTCAGCAGTAACCTGTCGAACCCGGAGGAGCGCGTCGCCTACAGCCTTCAGGGATCGGCGGGCATCCAGCGCCAGATCGGATCGACGATGTCGGTGAGCAGCGACTATGTCATCACTGGCGCGCGCGATCAGCTCTTCGGCCGCAACATCAACCTCACGTACAACCCCGCGACCGGGACGAACTATTCGTTCCAGGATCTCGCGCACCTGCCGTTTCCGAATTTCGGGCCGGCCGTGATGCTGATCAATGGAAACCGCTCGAACTATCACGCGATTCAGACCGCTTTCAATAAACGGATGGCGAACCGGTGGCAGCTCTCGGCGAACTGGACGTTGGGTTTCTCGAAGGACGGCGACCCGGTGCCCGAACAGTACGCGCCATTGAACGACGGGATCACGCATACACCGCTCGCCTTCGCGGTTGCACCCGATCTTGGCGGCGAGTACACGTGGGCGGCCGGCGATCAGCGCAACAGGGCGGCCGTCAACGGCATCTGGCAACTGCCGTACGATTTCCAACTGAGTGGGCTGTATTTCTTCGGCTCAGGGCTGCGATCCGCGACCACGTGGGGCGGAGACCTCCGGGCTGTGGGTGCTGGCGGCTCCGCCCGCCTGCGTCCGGACGGCACGATCGTCGCTCGCAACGCTTTCGTCGGCAGGCCGATTCACCGCGTCGATATGCGGCTGCAGCGGCAGTTCAACTTCGGGCTGAAGGTGCGCGCGACAGGACTCGTCGAACTGTTCAATGTCTTCAACCACGCCAACTACGGCGGCTTTGCCACGGCGCAGAGCCTCGCCAACTACGGGCAGCCGCAGTCGGTGAACAACGTGGCGTACTATCCGCGTCAGGCGCAGATCGGCTTCAGGTTCAATTTCTGATGATGAGGACGCACACATCACCGCCTTCAAACCTGCCATTGTCGTGCGGCGGGATGTAGGCCGTGACCTTGTCTTCCCTGGTGTTCCCGATACGTTCGAGTCGAGACAGGTATTGGTGCCGCACCGGTCGTAGGCCCACACGTTCTGGTCGGGGCCGCTCGATGGTCATGGCCGCACCCGCACGTACTTCTGCAGGCGCTTGGGCTGAGGCTCACCACCGTACATGTTGCCGTCCTTGTCCACGGCAACGAATTCGGCGCCGTCACCGGCTGTGCGTCTCGGGTCGCCCCACGGATACAGGACGAACGCGTTGATCCAGCCGGTCTTGGCGTCGCCGATGCGGATGCCCTCTTCCCAACCCGGATTCTGGACGTCGTCGGATTCCGAATCGGCGACGTAGATCTGGCCCTTCGTGTCGAAGAAGATGCCGCTCGGCTTGCCGAACTGCGTCCACGGCGTGGTCAGAATCTTTCCGTCCTGATCGAAGATCTGGATTCGATTGTTGCCGCGATCGCCGATGAACACACGACCTGCGTTGTCGATCGCGATCGCGTGCAGCGTGTGGAACTCGCCCGGGTTGCCTCCCGTTTTGCCCCACGACTTGACGAACTTCCCATCCCTGGTGAACTTCATCACGCGGTTGTTGTTGTCGCCGTGTCCGTCGGCGACGAAGATGTCGCCGTTAGCGCCGATGGCGACGTCACTTGGAGAGTTGAAGTGCGCGTTGTCGTTGCCCGCTTCGCCAGGCACGCCGAGGGTCATCAGCACTTTTCCTTCAGGACTGAACTTGACGACGATCTCACCGCGCTTGTCGCCCTTCGGGATCCGGTTGGATGCGACGGCGTCGGTAATCCAGATGCTGCCATCGGATTCGACGACCAAGCCGTGCGGCCAGATGAACATGCCGCCGCCGAAGCTCCTGACGACGTTGCCGTCCTTGTCGAAGAGGTACACCGAATCGGTTTTCGAGTCGCGGCACTCGTCGCCGAAGCGCGCCTGGTCGTACAAGGGCTCGCAGCGGATGATCGCCCAGACGTGCTCGCCGTCAGGGGCGATACCGACCTTCCCGACGGCGCCCACTTTCCTGCCGTTCGGCAGCTTCGCCCACCCGTCGACGATTCGGTACGGATTGGGCAGAACCTGCGCCGACACACTCGCGATGCCGAGTACCACCAGAACGATTCGAACGATCTTCTTCATGATGTCGATCTCCTCGTCGGCGTTGAAGACACCGCGCTGGATTACGGGCGAGTCGAGGCGGTTGTCGACGCGGACACCGTCTCCTCGAGCGGCGGGAGGCCGAGGAGCTTTGCCGGATTCGTCTTGTACATCAGGTCGAGCTCCCGCTGCGCGATGCCGCGGGCCCGCATGCCCTTGGCGGCGAGCGCGAGGCAGTCGGTTGGATACACGTTCACCGTCTGACCGCAGTCGGTCCCGACGATGATGTGCTCCGCGCCGACCTTGCGCACCAGGTCGACTGCGGCCTTGAAGCCCGCCTCGGTCTTGTAAATACCGGACGCATTCATTTCGATGAACGCCCCGAGCCGGGCGGCTTCGGGAAGCTGAGAGATATCGCCGGGATGCGTGAGCAGTACCTGCATGCCGAGCCGGCGCCCTTCCTGCGCGAGAAGCAGATGTTCTTCCGGCGTTGCGTGCCCGGTGGCGAGCACGAGCCTGCCATTGCTGTCGACGGTGCGAATCTTCGCGGCGGCTGCAAGCAGGAACTTCACTTCGGGTGTCAGCTGCCCGTCCTTCGAGATGCCGATGAAGGACGGCGTGCCGGGAGGCATTAGCAGCATCCACGGACGATTGAGCGTCAGAAACTGCGGATCCATGTTGCGCGCGCCGGTGATCGAGTCACGGGTGGGCATCTCGAGAATGCGTCCCCATCCTCCCTTGATCTGCGAGAAGTGCTCGACGGCGGCCACGTTGATGCCGCCTGTGGAGTAGTTCAACGCCATGCGTCCGAACATTTCGAAACCGGGCGCGGCGTGCGTACGTACGAGATAGGCGACGGCAGCGGAGGTCGGGTCCTGGTGCGTCTTGAACACGAGGCCACGCATACCGCGCTGCCTGGCGATGATTGCCGCATCGAAACCGTCGAGCGCGCGAATCTGTCCGCCGGTTCCGGGTGCATCCGGATCAAGATGCTGGTGCACGTCGATCGCGCCGACGAGCGACGGATCGGTGAGGCCGAGATCGACCGGTCCGCGCATCGGATCGACGCGCCAGTCGTCGGGATTCACCGGTGTTGCCGCTTGTCCTCGACCTCCACCCTGCGCGGCAGCCGCGCCGACGCCCCTGCCACCACCTCCCTGGCCCGCGCGCATCGTCGCGAGTCCGGCGACCGTGAACACCACGAGCGCCGCCAGCAGCTGTGCTCTGCGTGTCGAGACGAAGTTCCTCATCACTGCCTCCTGCCGCGCCGCCAGACGCGGTGGCGACATCCGGCGCGATCAGTCGGTGCCGCCGAAATGGACGTTGAGGTATGAGACGCCTGTGGTGTTCTTGATGCCGTGCGGCACGCCCGGAGGAATGAAGATCACGTCGCCCGCGCTGACGATGCGCTCGACGCCTCCGCTGATGCTGCCGTTGGTCAACGTGCCACCAGTGACGAGCGTCGCCGATCCCTCGCGCACGAAGTAAAACTCGATGATGCTTTTGTGGATCTGTGCCGGTTCCGAGCCGACGATACGACGCGTGTTGAGGCTGAAGGACCCTCCTTCAAGCAGACGCGTCGTGATCAATTTGTCCTTCGCCATTTCGGCGAACTCGGCCTGCAGGGTCGCGAGAGGGAAGTCGAGCGCGCGATCGGTCGGCGCCTGGTGCCGAACGACACGCGCCGCTCCCTGAGCGCCACCGCTCGTTTGCGCGAAGGCGGGAACTGCGGACACGATCAGCAACGCGGTTCCAAGCATCCTGAACCCGGCCATCTCCGACCTCCTCTCGCGACTACTTGGCGTGACGCGCCACTCGTTGCGGCCCCACCTCGCCGCCATAAATCACACCTTTGGCGTCAACCGCAATCCCCTCGCCCGCGCTCGTTCCCATCAGCTCGTCGGGATCGGGAATATACGCGACCACCTTGCCGTCGGTCACGGAACCGATACGGATACCGCGCTTCCATCCTGGATGCGGCGCGACGCCGTTGGACTCTGAGTCGGTGACATACAGTACGTCGTTGCGGATGAAGACGCCGCTCGGCCGGCTGAACTGCTTCCATTCGGCGATGAACTTGCCGTCCTGATCGAGAATCTGCACGCGCATGTTCCCGCGGTCGGCCACAAACAGCCTGCCTCGGGAATCCATGGTGAGGTCGTGCGGACCGTGGAACTCACCAGGACCCGTGCCGTACTTCCCGAACGAGCGGATGTATTTTCCGTCTTTCGTGAACACCGAGATCCGCGCGACGGTGCTCGCAGGGGAGTTGTCGCCTTGCGTGTGGCCCTCTGAAATGTAGACGGTGCCGTTCGGCGCCATCAGGATACTGGTCGGCTCGGTCAAGGCCTCAGGTGGGTTGCCGGAAAGGCCCGGAGTGCCGATCGTGAACAGCACTTTCCCGTCTGGGCTGAACTTGACGACCGTGTGGCCCTTCTTCTCGCCCGGGTACTTCTGCGCTTCTCGCTGGTTCGGGCCGCGCTGATCCGCAACCCAGACGTTGCCGTCCGGATCCACGTAGACCTTGTGCGGAAAGATGAACATCCCCGCGCCGAAGCTCCGAACGAGGTTGCCGTCCTTGTCCAGTTTCATAACCGGCGCCACCATCGATCCAGCGCAACTGTCGTAGGCAAATGGCGACGCGCCGGGCGGCGTATCGGGATTGGAGCCGCAACGATTCGCCACCCACACCGATTCGCCGTCCTTGTCGACGCCGACGGCGTTCAGCGCGCCCCACGTGCGTCCGGCAGGAAGCTTTCCCCACGGCGCCGTCGTGTGGTAAGGGTTGGGCGCGTCGTTCGTCGGTTTCTGTTCGTCCTGTGTGTACACGGCCACGACGGTTGCGGCGACCATTGCCATCGCGCCGATCAGTGGCCATCGCGTTCCATTGACATGCGACATCGGGTCTTCCCCTGTTTCGATTGTTGCTATCTTGCTAAAAATCCAGCTGGAGGCTCAGCTTGAAGAGCCGCGCAGGCAGAATCTGCGTTGGCTGCAGGAAGCTGGGACCCACCACCTGGTTCATGTTCAGCACCGTGCTTCCGTTGAACAGGTTGTACACATCCAGATTTCCCTGTATGCGGTTGCTGCCAAGCTTGACGATCTTCGACATGCGGACGTCGAGCTGGTTGATCCGGGTGTCGAGATAGTAGCCAAGCGTTGGCAGGAGATCGACGGTCACCGTCCGCGTGCCGCCTGCGAGGGGACGACCGAGCGACGTGGCGACAGTTGCGGTCGGAACGGTGAGCCGGCCGGCATAGTTGGGACCCGGGAGGTTCTGGTACACGAGCGCGGCCTGAAGATCCCATGGAAGCGGAATGGACCCGTTCACCTTCACACGGCCCTGATACGGATTCGCCGTCTTGCAGTGGTAGAGGTCCTGCGGGGAATCGACGACGAAGCACCGGTTGACGCCGGAGGTCGTGGAGCCGGGGAAGGTCAGGAAGATGTTGACGGCATTGCCGATGTTGTAACCGCCGCTCAGGTTGATGCCCCGCGGAAGGCGTGCGGCAAAATTTGCGTCCACGCCGTTATAGACCTCCGAGTACTTCCCGAACTTCGAAGCCAGCGTGGTCACCTGATCGACGAGCCCGAACAACGTGGGCTTGATGTCATACAGCCCGCAGATCTGGTGCCCGCTGATATCGGCCGGCAGCCGCGAGTCGGTGGGTGCCGTGATGCAGTACTGATCGTAGTCGGCAGGCGTGACCAGCGTGTTATCGGTCACCGTGAAATTGCCGAACCACGTACGGAAGTAGCCGGCGCTGACAGCGATACCTCTGGTGAGCTCGTGATCGATGCTCGCCGAGGCCGTCCAGCTGTAACCGCGCTTCGCCCAGCCTTTGATCCAGTCCGGGTCTGCGCGCACGCGCACTTGCGTCTGGCCGAAAGTCGAATTGGCCATCGCGCCGCACTCGCCGTTGGCGGCCGCATTCCGCAGGTCGCAGTTGGGAAAGAAGTCGCCGTTGGCGTCGGTCCACGCGCGCGTCGTGTTCTGGACCACGGCCGATCGCGCGCTGTATGCGGAGGCGAACGTCGTGTTCATCAACTGCACGTACCGTCCGACACTGGCCTTGACCGCGGTGCGGCCGTTGCCGAACAGATCGTAGGCGACGCCGACGCGCGGGTTGAGGTCGTGCCAGCAAGGAAGGCAGTCCACTCCCGGAAAATCATGCGCGTCGGTGACGCTGGTCGCGGGCAACGGCGCCGCGTTCGAGCGCGCATGCAGATATTCGTACCGCAGGCCGTAGTTCAGTGTGAGCCGCCGGATGCTCCACGAGTCCTGCATGAAGATGCCCAGATTCGGCGTCGCATTCTCATCCGACACGATCGGGCCGAACTCCGTGATCTGCGTCGGCACCCCGTTGTTGAACTGATACGCCAATGGCAGCACCGCCGTGCGATCCGTGTGGTTGTCCAGATACCCAAGGAGATTCCTCGTCCCGATCTTGAGCGTGTGCGATCCAACGACGTACGACATGGATAACCGCTGGGTCATGGTGACCTGATGCTCGTACTGGCGTGATCCGCGGCCGTTGTACGTCACGCCGAGGCCGGTGTCGTTGATGAGAATGCCGTCAGGCCAGCCGACACACTGATTCTTCCAGTAGTCTCCGACATCACGGTTGTAGGTGAACCCTGCCTCGAACAGCAGCCTGTTGGTCGCCGGGTGCGTCCAAGTCGACTGGAACAGGTTGTCCCAGTGGCACCACGGCGTCACCGATTCGAGCGCAAAGGTCCCCGTGCTCAGGGTGCCGAAGTTGTCCGCGGCGTTGTTGTGCTGCCAGTCGTACGAGAAAGTCAGCTTGTGCGCCTGGGCGGCCTGCCACGTGAAGCGCACATTGTCGGCGCGCTGGTCCTCTCGAGCGCGGGTGGGGCTGCTCAGATTCGGCGTGTACTTCCAAACCGACGCTGGAGCTCCGAAGACTCGGCCGCTCGGGTTGGTGTCGTTGAAGAGATTGCCGATCTGTTCGTCGCGGCCCCACCTCCGGTGAGACGTGATGAACCACAGCTTGTCCTGCTTGATGGGTCCACCGTACACAACGTTCATGTCATAGATCGACTTCATCTGCCCGGGCGTGCGCATCCCCTGGGCGACGAGCTCGTCGTTGAGGTTGTCACCCTGCATCGACCCATTCATGCCCGACGCGAAGATCGTTCCTTTGAACTGATTGCTGCCGTCACGAGGCATGATGTTGATCACCGCCGCTGACGCCGTGTATTCGGCCGAGCCGCCGGCGCCGCTGTCGATGAGGATTTGCTCTGCCGCCAGCGGATTGATGTTGATCCCTCGTCCGTTCGGTGCGGCGACGCGATTGAACGACATCCCGTCGAGCATCAGCGCGGCGTCGTCGGGTCGTCCTCCGTGTACGGAAATGCGCGTCGAGCTTTCGCCGCGGCTGCCGCCGACGTCCTGCGTGCTCGGCGCCTGCGTCGCCGCGGGCATCAACGTCGCGAGCCCGATCATGCTCTTGGGAGTCGGAACAGCGTCGAGCAGCTGCTGGGTGATCGCCTTCTGCTGCGTCACATTCTGCGTGTCGACCAGCGGGCTTTCGCCAGTGACGGTGATGGTTTCTTCGAGCGAGCCGACCGTCAGCGTTGCATTGATGGTCGCGGTGAAATTCGGCGCCAGGTCGACGCCGTCGCGCTTCAGCGTACTGAAGCCGGGGAGCGTAAACGTCACGGTGTACGTGCCGGGCCGTAACTCGAGGATCCGATACTGGCCGTCGCCGTCCGTCACCGTGCTGCGCACCTTCTCGATCAGCACCGGGCTGGCCGCTTCGACCGTGACTCCAGGAAGTACTGCCCCCGACGGGTCGCGGACAATACCGGCTACGCTGGCGGCGCTGGTTCCCTGTCCCGCTGCAGGGAGGGGCAGCAGCGCCAGCCACACGATCACGAGGTAACCTACGACCGGACTCTGCCTCATAGTTATCTCCTCATGAGCAAGCAGGCGATGCTTTAACACGCGGCACTTGCCGCACCAATACCCAGTACTGGGTAGATCGAAATTCGAAAACCTGTGGTAAACCCTCTCGCGAGCAGGTGTCGATCCGGCTTTCCGGCCGGCCCCGGTGCGCCCGAAACGGAACGAAGTGCACGACGCTCGAGAGGCGCGTTACACTGCATGCGCGTTACGGCTTTTTGAGGAGGGCTGACGTGAAGAGGTTTCTGATCGTCTCGGGAATCGGGGCAGCGCTCTTAACACTGTTGCTGGCGCAGCCGCAGGCGCAGGGACGCGGCGGCGCGGCGGCGGGCCAGGGGGGTGGACGCGGGCAGGGAGCGGGACAGC
>JACXTT010001368.1_pt1 | contig 40602 bp, 13 predicted proteins | sample 9270951 | NCBI WGS metagenome assembly JACXTT01 (sample SAMN15532306, study PRJNA645909) | rock metagenome | isolation source: weathered quartz diorite | place: Puerto Rico | collected 2017-06-21
GCGGGTGTCTTCTTCGGCACGGCGGCGTCTCCTTCCTGTCGGGCTTTCGCCCGGGTTCTTGGTAGAACCAGAAAGGTACGTCGCCTTTAGCCTTTTACACACCTCGTGAGCTTAGCCCGGCGCTACCATTGGGGGAACCTCTTGCAATGGCGTCGGGTATGTCCCGACCGGTTCCGTCGCTGTAGGAGGGCGGGGGCGGCGGAGAGCGGCGGCCTTATGCGCGGGAACGCATCCGGTTGGGAGTGCATGGGTCGACGAAGACGACGCGATCCCTGAGCGGGGTCTCCCGCATGCGTCCCAAACGACAGCGCGACGGCCTCGGCTCTGCGCGCGATGTGGGCGCGCTTCTTCCGCACCCTATCGCGATGTGCCTACGCTCGAGCCTCGAGCGTCGTCTCACTGTGCGAGGCGAGCCGCAGGAGGCAGATCGCCGATGGCGCCGCGGCCGATCGGACGCTCGTCGTCCCCAACGGCATCGACTTCGAGGAATTTCGCGCGCGGGTCGGCAGGACGCCCGTTCCAGCCCCACCACGCCGCCCCGTGAGGGTCGGCTTCGTGGGGCGACTCGTGCCGATCAAGGACGTCATCACCCTGATTCGTGCATGCTTCCTGGCGCTGCAGGTCGTCGACGTCGACGTGCGCATCTTCGGTCCGATCGACGAGGATCCGACGTACGCGCGTCGCTGCCGGCGCTGGTGGCGAAGCTCGGACTCGAGCACGTGATTCACTTCCAAGACGCGGCCGATCGAGCGCATCTACCCCGAGATCGACCTCTTGGTCCTCACGAGCTTCAGCGAAGGCCAACCACTCGTCATTCTGGAGGCCATTGCCGCGGGGATTCCCGTGGTCGCCTCCGATGTCGGCGCCTGTCGCGAGCTGCTCGAGGGTCGGAGCAAGGTCGATCGGCGGATTGGCCCGAGCGGCATCGTGACCCGGATCGCCGCCCCCGAGGAGACTGCAGCGGGGATCGCTCGGCTCGCTTGCGATCCTGAGCTGCGCCGTCTAATGGGAACCGCAGGTCGGCGACGCGTGGCCATGTTCTATCGGAAGAGCGCCACCATCTCGTCGTATCGGAGGCTCTACACGGGTGGGACATGGCCGGCATCGGCTGGCGTCTCGAGCGCCTGATCCACCAAGGGATCTCCGGCGCCACCGCGGCCTACGTCACGGGCGCGGCGGTGATGGCCCTTCCGTGGGCGCTGACCACGGCCCTGCTCGCCTCGCTGCCGGCGGTCCTGGGCCGCGGCATGGCCGATCTCGCCACCGCCCGCATCGTCGTGAACGTGGCGTTCGCGGTCGCGGTGATCGACTCGCAGTGGGAATGGACGCACCGGTTCCAGATTCTCACTGGGAAGATGATCGAGCAGGTGTTCCACCGGAGCGGCAAACCCATCCGCTCGCTCGAGGGCGTCTGGCGCGTCGCTTGTGACAGGGCCGGCGTCGGAGGCAAGCTGCTCCACGACCTCAGGCGCACGCGGGTGCGAGAGCTTGAGAGGGCGGGCGTGGCGCGCTCCGTGGCCATGGCGCTCACCGGACACAAGACGGAGAGCATCTACCGCCTCTACGCGATCGTGAGCGAGGCGGATCTCGGTGCCGCGATGGAGCCGACGTCACGCAGCAAGGCGGCGCGCCGTGCGGGCAAGATCGTCTCGCTCGAGGCAACAAGACAGTAACGAGACAATCGCAGCACCGGCGACGCGTAAGTCTTTGTGCGAGAGTGGCGGAACTGGCAGACGCGCTGGACTTAGAATCCAGTGAGGAAACTCGTGGGGGTTCGACTCCCCCCTCTCGCACCAACGCGCACCAGGCGAGCCCTCAGGCGCGAGCAACGCACCGACGACTTCGGCTCGATTCCTGCCTCTTGGAGACGCAGCCTCGAGCGCTACCGCCCGGAGCCATCGAGGTTTGCGTTCTCTCGCATCGCCGCCTAGAGTCAGTTCCGGCGCGTGCACGCGTGAGTCACGGGCTCCGCGGCGCGGCGCCGAGGCACTTTCGATCGGTCAGAGCATGAATCTTCAAGTCAAATCCACGGGTCCGTGGCAGCACTCGCTGGACGTCGAGATCCCGGCCGAGGAGGTCGAGCGGCGGCTGGACGAGGCAGCGCGCCAGATCCAGCGGCGCGCGAGCCTGCCGGGGTTTCGCAAAGGCCGGGTGCCGCTTCCCATGGTGCGCCAGCACTTTGCGGAGCACGTCGAGGCCGAGTTCCAGGACTCGTTCATCCCCAAGCTCGTCAACGAGGCGGTGGACCAGGCGCGGCTCACCCCGGTGATCCCGCCGCTCGTCCGGATCCCGCAGTTCTTGCCGAATGCGCCGCTCAAGATCGTCGTCGTCGTCGACGTCAAGCCCGAGGTCGACGTCAAGCATTACAAGGGACTCAGGGCCACGCGCCGGGTGCGCAGCGTGGAGGAGGGGCGGGTCGATGCCGTGCTGGCCGACCTGCGCGATCAGTCGGCGGTCTACGTCGACCTGGACCGCGCGGCGCAGCGCGGCGACGTGGTGCTGCTCGATTCGACCCGGCTCGACGCCAATGGCCGCCGACTGTCCGGAACCCGGTCCAAGAACCAGCGCCTCCAGCTCGGGGCCGAGGGCATGTTGCCAGATTTGGAGAACGGCCTTCTGGACGCGACGGCGGGTCAGGAGCGCACGGTCGAAGTGCAGTATCCTGCGAGCTGCGAGCGAGCCGAACTCGCTGGGAAGACAGTGCGTTACGTGATCTCGGTGCGGAAAATCCAGGAAAAGAAGCTGCGACCGCTGGACGATAACCTCGCCAAGGACGTGTTCCAGCTGCAGTCGCTGGAGGAGTTGCGGGCGCGGGTCCGGCTGAATCTCGAAGGGGAGGAGCGGGTGCGGACGCAGCGGGAGCTCGAGACTTCACTGGTCGATGAGCTCGTCCAGCGTAACCCGGTGGAGCTGCCGGAGCGTCTCGTGGCGTGGACGCTCGATCGGGTGATCCACGAAGCGACGGAAGGCCGCACCGTGCCCGAGCCCCTCCACAAGGAGCTCGAGGGCCGGTTCCGGCCGAACGTCGAGCGCTCGCTCAAGCGCGAGGCGCTGCTGGAATCGGTTGCACGCCAAGAGCATCTCGAAGTCACCGAAGAGGAAGTGAACGCCGAGATCCAGCGAATGGCGGACACGGATCCGCGCCAGGCGGCGCGGATCCGGGCGCGTTACCAGTCGCAGGAACGTCGGCGGGGCTTGCTGGAATCGCTGCTCGAGCGCAAGGCGCTCGACTGGCTCATCAACGCGGCAGAGATTCAGGAAGACGTCATGACCGAGTCACCGCTCGTCGTTCCCGCGGGTCGGTAGCGGGCCGCCTCTAAGGAGGGATGCACATGGGTCTGGTTCCCATCGTCGTCGAACAGACGGGCCGCGGCGAGCGCGCGTACGACATCTACTCGCGCCTGCTCAAGGACCGGATCATCTTCATCGGCACGCCCATCGACGACACCGTGGCGAACCTGACCATCGCGCAGATGATCTTCCTCGAGGGCGAGGACCCGGACCGCGACATCAACCTTTACATCCACAGCCCGGGCGGCATGGTCACGGCCGGGCTCGCGATCTACGACACGATGCAATTTGTGAAGTGCCCCGTGTCGACCCTGTGCATGGGCCAGGCGGCGAGCATGGGGGCGGTGCTGCTGGCGGCGGGGGCGAGTGGAAAGCGCTATGCTCTACCGAATTCGCGTATCATGATTCATCAGCCGCTGGGCGGTACCCAGGGGCAGGCGACGGACATCGAGATCTACACCAAGGAGATGCTCAAGATGCGGGAGCAGCTCAACGGTATCCTCGCCAAGCACACGGGTCGCAACCTGGAGCAGATCGACAAGGACACCGATCGCAACAATTTCATGTCAGCCGCCGAGGCCAAGTCGTACGGCCTCATCGACGAGATCATCGAGAAACGACGCTGATTCATGAAGAAGCGCATCGCGACGCCCCATCCCATCCGCTGCTCCTTCTGCGGACGTGGCCAGGATGAAGTCGCCCGGCTGGTGTCGGGCCCCTCGGTCTACATCTGCAGCGAGTGCGTCAAGCTGTGCAACGACATCCTCGAGGGCGAGCTCGAGCGCGAGCAGCCCGCCGCCGGCGGGCAGCTGCCCAAGCCGGCCGAGATCAAGAAGATCCTCGACGACTACGTCGTGGCGCAGAATCAGGCCAAGAAGACCCTCGCGGTTGCGGTCTACAACCATTACAAGCGGATCTATTCGCCGACCCCGCCGGGGAGCGTGGAGCTCGAGAAGTCGAACATCCTGCTCATCGGCCCGACCGGCACGGGCAAGACGCTGCTCGCCCGTACGCTCGCGCGGTTCCTCAAGGTGCCGTTCGCGATCGTCGACGCCACCAGCCTGACCGAGGCCGGTTACGTCGGCGAGGACGTCGAGAACATTCTGGTGCGGCTGCTGCAGTCGGCGGACTTCAACCTGGTCAACGCCGAGCACGGGATCGTCTACATCGACGAGATCGACAAGATCTCGCGCAAGAGCGAGAACCCGAGCATCACCCGCGACGTGTCGGGGGAGGGAGTGCAGCAGGCGCTGCTCAAGATCCTCGAGGGCACGGTCGCGAACGTGCCGCCGCAGGGCGGCCGCAAGCACCCGCAGCAGAAGTACATCGAGGTCAACACCAAGGACATTCTGTTCATTTGCGGCGGCGCGTTCGAGGGGCTCGAGAAGATCGTCGAGCGCCGGGTGGGCCAGAAGGTGCTGGGCTTCGGCGCCGACATCAAGAGCAAGGCCGAGAAGAACATCGGCGAGCTCATGGGGCTCGTCGAGCCGGAGGATCTGCTGCGCTACGGTCTGATTCCCGAGCTCGTGGGGCGCCTGCCGATCGTCGGCGTGCTCGAGTCGCTGGACGAGAGTGCGCTCGTCAACATCCTGACCGAGCCCAAGAACGCGATCACCAAGCAATACCAGCGCTTCTTCGAGATGGAGGGCGTGAAGCTCGACTTCACCGAGGACGCGCTGCACGCCATAGCCCAGCTCGCGATCAAGCGCGGCACCGGCGCCCGGGGCCTGCGGGCGGTCATCGAAGAGGCGATGCTCGACGTGATGTACGAGATCCCGTCGCGTGCCGACGCGATCGGCTGCACGATCTCGCGAGAGTGCATCGTCAATCACGCGCCGCCGCTGCTGACATACCGCGGCGAGCGCGAGAAGCGCCGCAAGGAAGCCTGATTCGGGCGTGGCCGTGCGGCCCGGCGCGGATGTGGCGCGCCGGTCGCTCCGCCGCGCCCTGATCGTTTTTCAGGAGATTCGAGTGCCACGCACCTCCAAGCCCAAATCGGAATCTCGCAAGCGGACCGCTCCGCCGCCCGCGGGCGAGATCCTCAAGGTCACCCGCGGCGACGACGAGTTCGAATTCCACGATCGTCTGCCGCTGCTGCCGCTGCGCGACGTCGTCGTCTACCCGTACATGACGATCCCGTTGCTCGTGGGCCGGCTGCCCTCGATCAACGCGATCGAGCGCGCGGTGGCGCGCGATCGCATGCTGTTCGTGACCGCGCAGCGCCGCAGCGAAGTCGCCGATCCGGCGCAGGACGAGCTGTACGCCACGGGCAGCGTCGTGCGCGTGCTGCAGCTGTTCCGCCTGCCCGACGGCACCATGCGCGTGCTCGTCGAGGGGCTGTGCCGCGCGCGCATCGAGCGGTTCCATTGGTCCAGCGACTTCTACACCGTGCGCATCCGCCCTCTGGCCGACGACAAGCCGCGCGGCTCCGAGGTCGAGGCGCTCGTGCGCCACGCGCTTCAGTTATTCAACGACTACGTCCACCTCAACCGGCGGATCCCGGACGAGGTGCTCATGAACGCGAACAACATCGGGGATCCCGCGACGCTGTCCTACACGATCGCCGCGAACCTGCTCGTGAAGGTGTCCAAGAAGCAACGCCTGCTCGAGCTGGACGGCTCCACGGAGCGGTTGCGAGCCCTGGGCGAGGTGCTGGCGGGCGAGCTGGAGATCGTCAAGCTCGAGCGCAAGATCGAGGGCCAGGTGCGCTCTCAGGTGCACAAGAACCAGAAGGAGTTCTACCTGAACGAGCAGCTCAAGGCGATCCGCAAGGAGCTCGGCCATCAAAACGAGTTCGCCAGCGAGATCGAAGAGCTGCAGCAGGCGATCCGCAAGGCGCGCATGCCGCGCGAGGTCACCGCCAAGGCGATCAAGGAGCTCGACCGATTGTCGAAGATGAGCTTCATGTCCCCCGAGGCGACCGTCGTGCGGAACTATCTCGACTGGCTCGTGGCGCTGCCGTGGAGCAAGTCGACGAAGGACAGCGCCGATCTGTCGAGCGTCGAGCGCGTGCTCGACGAGGATCACTACGGCCTGCGCAAGATCAAGGACCGGATCGTCGAGTACCTGTCCGTGCTCAAGCTCACGGGCGCGAACAAGGGCCCGATCCTGTGCTTCGTCGGACCCCCGGGCGTGGGCAAGACCTCGCTCGGCCGCTCCATCGCTCGCGCGCTGGGGCGCAAGTTCGTGCGCGTGTCGCTGGGAGGCGTGCGTGACGAGGCCGAGATCCGCGGTCACCGCCGCACGTACATCGGTTCGATGCCGGGCCGGATCATCCAGAGCCTGCGTCGCGCCGGCAGCCGCAACCCGGTGTTCCTGCTCGATGAGATCGACAAGCTCGGCGCCGACTACCGGGGTGATCCCGCGGCGGCGCTGCTCGAGGTGCTGGATCCCGAGCAGAACCACACCTTCAACGATCACTACCTCGAAGTCGATTTCGACCTGTCGCGGGTGATGTTCCTGTGCACCGCGAACAGCCTGTACTCGATCCCACCGGCGCTCGTCGACCGCATGGAGATCATTCGGCTGCCCGGCTATCTCGAGACCGACAAGGTTCAGATCGCGAAGAACTTCCTGGTGCCGAAGCAGGTCAAGGCGGCGGGGCTCGCGGAGGGCGACGTCAAGATCGGCGACCGCGCGCTGCGCTCGCTGGTGAATCAGTACACGCGTGAAGCGGGGGTGCGGAACCTCGAGCGGGAGCTGGCGACGATTTGCCGGAAGGTGGCGCGCCGCAAGGCCGCGGGCAAGCTGTCGGGCGCCGTGCTCGTGACCGAGAAGAATCTGGCGAAGCTGCTCGGGCCGGCCCGCTGGGTCGATTCCGAGGTCGAGCGCAAGTCGCGCGTCGGCGTCGCGAACGGCCTGGCCTGGACCGAGACCGGCGGGGACCTGCTCACGATCGAGGTCACGATCCTGCCCGGCCGAGGCGAGCTGATGCTCACCGGCAAGCTGGGCGACGTGATGCGCGAGTCCGGGCAAGCGGCGCTGTCGTACGCGCGCTCACGCGCGGCGGCGCTCGGCCTCGACAAGTGGTTCTACCGCGACATCGACATCCACGTGCACGTGCCCGAAGGCGCCATGCCGAAGGACGGGCCGTCCGCCGGGATCACGATGGCGGTCGCGCTCGTGAGCGCGCTTACCGGAGTGCCCACGCGTTCGGACGTCGCGATGACCGGCGAGATCACCCTGCGCGGAACGGTGCTGCCGATCGGCGGCCTCAACGAGAAGGCGGTCGCCGCGCGCCGCGCCGGAATCCGCACGATCTTGATCCCTCAGGGCAACGCCAAGGACTTGAGCGAGGTGCCGGAAGAGGTGCGCGAAGCGCTCGAGTTCGTGGCGGTCGAGAACATGGACCGCGTGCTCGAGCTGGCGCTCGCGGGCTCGAAGTCCGAACAGCCCGTCCCGACGTCGGACGAGCCCGGGGAGCAGTCCCAGACCTACGCCCACTGACGATTCGCGCGCCCGAGCAGCGCCGGTGGAAGTGTCGCGAGAGGCGAGCCGCGCCCATCCCAAACGACGACCCGATTTGAATTCCCGCGGCCGTCGCGCCATCCTCGTTGCCGAACCCTTCATCCCCACCCTGCGGGCAGCGCCCGCCCATCCGAGCGAGGTCCATGAAGATCCGACTGTTCACGCCGGGTCCGGTCGAGATCCCGGCGCGCGTCCTGCGCGCGCTTTCGGCCGTGCCCCCGCACCACCGCACCGACGTCTTCCGCGACACCCTGCGCCGCGTCACGCGGGAGCTCCAGTGGCTGCACGGCACCGAGGGCGAAGTGTTCCTGCTCTCCGCCTCGGGCACCGGCGGCATGGAGGCGGCGGTCGTGAATCTGCTGAGCGCGGGCGATCGGGCGGTGGTTCCGTCGGCCGGTAAGTTCGGCGACCGCTGGGCCAACGTGCTCAAGGCCTACGGCGTGCCGCACGAGTCGATCGCGTTCGAATGGGGCGCCGCCATCGACCCGGCGGCGGTCGGGCGTGCGCTGGAGAAGGATCCGTCGATCCGGGCGGTGTTCACCACCCACAGCGAGACCTCGACCGGGACGGTGCACGACCTCGAGGCGATCGCGAAGCTCACGCGCCCGCGCGGCGTGCTGCTCGTCGTCGACGCGATCACGAGCGTGGGCGTGCATCCCTTGCCACAGGATTCCTGGGGCGTCGACGTCGTGGTGTGCGGATCGCAGAAGGGCATGATGATCCCGCCCGGCATCGCCACCGTGAGCCTCGCGCCGTGGCGCGCCGCGGCGATCGAGGGCCAGAAGCTGCCGCGCTTCTATTGGGACCTGGTGCGCGCCCGCAAGAGCGCACCGCTGGGCGAGACGCCGTTCACGCCGCCCGTGAGCCTGGTGCTCGCGCTCGAGGAGTCGCTGGCGATGATGCGCGAGGAGGGCCTCGACGCGCTGTACGCGCGCCATCGCCGCATCGCGCACGCGGTGCAGGCGGGAGCGAGGGCGCTGGGCTTCCGGTTGTTCTCGAAGCGCCCGGCTCATTCGCTCACCTCGCTCGTGCCGCCGGACGGAGTGGACGCCACCGGCATCGTCAAGCGGCTGCGCGAGACGCACGGGATCTACGTCGCCGGCGGCCAGGATCACCTGAAAGGCAAGATCATCCGCATCGGGCACATGGGCGCCTACGACTTGGGCGACGTGCACGTGATCATTGGCGCGCTGGAGGAATGCGTGGCCTCGCTCGGCAAGCCCGTGGGCTCCGGCGCGGCGGCCGCGGCCGCACGCGAGGCGTGGCAGACCGCGTGAGGGTCTTGATCAGCGACGCGCTGGCGCCGGCCGCGGCCGAGACGCTGCGCGCGGCGGGCCACGAGGCCATCGTTCGCACGAACCTGAAGCCCGACGAGCTGATCGCCGCGCTGCGAGGCTGCAGCGCGCTGCTCGTCCGCGGCGCCACACGCGTCACGGCCGAAGTGCTCGCCGCCGCTCCCGATCTCAAGGTCGTGGCGCGCGCGGGCACCGGGCTCGACAACATCGACGTAGCCGCCGCGAAGCAGCGCGGCGTGACGGTGCTCAACACGCCGGCCGCGAACGCGATCTCGGTCGCCGAGCTGACGCTGGGACTGATGCTCGCGCTCGACCGGAACGTCGTCGCCGCCTGCAGCGACTTGCGCCAAGGTCGCTGGGAGAAGTCGAAGTACGCGGGTCGCGAGCTATGCGGCAAGGCGCTCGGCCTCGTCGGGTTCGGACGCATCGGCCGCGAGGTCGCGGTGCGCGCGCGCGCCTTCGGCATGCGGATCTCCGCGTTCGACCCCGTGCTCGAGGCGTGGCCGCCCGGGTTCGAGTGGGTCGCGCGCGCGTCGGGGCTCGACCTCCTGCTGTCCGACGCCGACTACGTGTCGCTGCACGTGCCGCTCTCCCCGGAGACGCGCCACCTGATCGGCGCCCCACAGCTCTCCCGCATGAAGCGGGACGCCGTGCTCGTCAACTGCGCCCGTGGCGGGACGGTCGACGAGGCCGCGCTGCACGCCGCACTCGCGTCCGGCGTGTTGCGCGGCGCGGCGTTGGACGTGTTCGCCGCCGAGCCACCCGGCAAGACTCCGCTGCTCGAGCTTCCCAACGTGATCGCGACGCCTCACCTCGGCGCCTCCACCGCCGAGGCCCAGGATCGCGCGGGGGTCGAGGCCGCGGAGCTCGTGGTCGAGGCGCTGCGCCGGCCCGCACGCTAGAGGCATCGGAGCCGCGGGTTTTCGCGCGATCGGGCGCGTCTGTTAACGTGCCGCGCGCTCTCGATCAGGACGAGGAGGTTCGCCGCATGCCGTGCACGGTGGTGGTGGGCGCCCAATGGGGCGACGAGGGGAAGGGAAAGATCGTCGACCGGCTCGCCGCCGACGCCGACATCGTCGCTCGCTATCAGGGGGGTCCGAACGCCGGCCACAGCATCAAGCGGGGGCACGAGACGCTGGTGCTGCATCTGGTGCCGTCCGGCGCGATGTACCCCGGCAAGCGGTGCCTGATCGGCAACGGGGTCGTCGTCGACCTCCCCCGACTCAAGGCCGAGGTCGAGACACTCGAGCGCGCCGGCATCGACCTCACCGATCGACTTGCCGTGAGCCCCGCCGCACACCTGATCCTGCCGTACCATCGCGCCGCGGAAGCCGTCGCCGAGCAGGGCGAGGCCGCGATCGGCACGACGGGCCGCGGCATCGGCTTCGCCTACCGAGACAAGGCGGGCCGCACCGGGCTCCGCGTCGCGGACCTGCTCGAGCCCCATCGCTTCGAGCCCGTGGTCAATCGCAACATCGAGCGACTGAGCCGCGAGTTCCCCGAGGCTCGCGAGCACATGCCCGGCTCGGGAGCCGAGCTGCTGGCGGAGCTCGAGCCCGCGATCCGCTGGCTGGCGCCGATGATCCAAGACGTCGGGCTCGAGCTCCATGAAGCGCTGGGCCGCGGAGCACGCGTGCTGCTCGAAGGGGCCCAGGGGACGCTGCTGGACCTGGATCACGGCACCTACCCGTTCGTCACCTCGTCGTCCGCCAGCGCCGCCGGGGCGCCGCTCGGCGTGGGGCTCGGTCCACGTGTCGTGTCGCGCGTCATCGGCGTCACCAAGGCGTACGCGACGCGCGTCGGGCTCGGGCCGTTTCCGAGCGAGCTCCCCGAGGACGAGGGGGCTCGCCTGCGCGAGATGGGGGACGAGTACGGTGCAACGACCGGCCGGCCGCGCCGCTGCGGCTGGCTCGACGTGCCCGCGCTGCGTTACGCGGTGCGAGTCAACGGACTGGACGGGCTGATCGTGACGAAGCTCGACGTGCTCGATTCGTTCGACGAGATCCGTGCCGTCGTTGCCTACGAGCGGGACGGACGACCCGTTTGCGGCATGCCGGCGACGGTCCGCGCCCTCGAAGACGTTCGCCCGGTATGGAAGTCGTTTCCCGGATGGAAGCGCTCGACCGAATCGATGCGCGCCTGGCGCGACCTGCCGGCCGAGGCTCGCGCCTACCTCGAGTGGATCGAGCACGAGGCCGGCGCGCCCCTGCTGTCCGTCTCGGTGGGAGCCTCGCGAGAGGCGGAGATTCCCCGCGCCTGATCGCACGGCGGACGTCGGATCCCGCACGGGCATCGCGAGACGAATTCCATCGCCGCCTCAGGTGCTGATCGCCCGCTCGTGTTGCGTACGACTAAACCCGACGCATTTTTTCAGTCTTCCTCTTGCCTGGACTCGCGCGCGGGATAGATAATCATTTGTGAAAGGTCCAGCCGCTTCGCACTAACGTCCCTGTCCCCCAGGCATGCGCGTGCGCCCGGCGATTCCCGGACCGACAGCGGCGCGTAGGAATACGTACCGCCATCCGGTCCAACGCTGCTCAACGATCCGCTCTCACTCGCGGATCGGTGACGTCGAGTCTCCTTTTCCATCACCGCCGCACATTGCCCAAGGAGCTCCGTATGAACCCCCGCTTCAACAGGCTGTACGATTGCATTCGCCTGGGAACGGCTCGCCGGTCGTCACGCGTGTTCGCGATCGCGGCCGCCATGGTCACGATGCTCGCGCTCACCGGCGCGACCGCGTGGGCGCAATTGCTGTTCGAAGAGAACTTCAACTACGCGAACGGCACCCTGCTGACCGCGACCGGAAACTGGTCCGCGCACAGCGGCGCGGGCGTGAACGCCCAGACCGCGACCACGGGGAGCCTGACCTACACCGGCTATGCCTCCTCCGGCGTGGGGAACGCGGTGAGCCTGACGACCAGCGGCGAGGACGACAACCACCCGTTCGCGTCGCCGGTGACGAGCGGCTCCGTCTACGCGGCAGCGTTGATGAACTTCACCGCCACGCAGACCACGGGCGATTACTTCTTCCACCTCAATTCGACGCCCATCGCGAGCGCCCTTCAGGGCCGCGTGTTCGCGAAGAAGGATCCGTCCTCGACGAGCTTCGCGTTCGGCGTGCAATTCGGGTCGTCGGGAGTGGTCTACACGCCCTTCAGCTATTCGCTCGGCACGACGTACCTCGTCGTCGTCAAGTACACGTTCGTCGCCGGCGCCACGAACGACCGGGTCGACCTGTTCGTCAACCCGGTGATCGGGGCGGCGGAGCCGGCCCCGACGCTGACGCACGTCACGCCGAGCGGAACGGACCCGGCGAGCATCAACGCCGTGTCGATGCGCCAGGGCACCGCGACGTCCGCGCCGACCGTCCGCATCGACGGGATCCGCGTCGGCACGGCGTGGAACCAGGTCGTGTCGGGCGTGACCTATCGCTCCGTCGCCTCGGGTGACTGGGGCAACGTCTCGACGTGGGAGTCGTCCACCGACTACAGCACCTACGCGACGCCGGCGGCGGCGCCCGACGCGACCGTCGGGCCGATCGACGTGCGCAGCCCGCACACGGTGACCGTCGCGGCCGCCACGAACGCCGACGAGCTGACGATCGACTCAGGCGCCAACGTGACGGTGGCGGGCGGCCAGACGCTCACGATCAACGACGGACCGGACGTCGACGCGCTGGTGCACGGCGCGCTTGCGGTCTCCGGCACGATCGCGAACAACGGCACGATCCAGATGGGCGGCGGCACGCTGCGCATCAACGACGGCGGGACGCCCGGCACCACGGGCACCTACACGTACGATGCGACCGGCAATCTGGCGTTCGCGACCTCCGGCTCCTACGCGGTCAACTCCGACGCGGCGTGGTGGCCGACGACGAACGGCCCGCAAAACGTGCAGGTCGAGAGCGGCGGCGTCACGATGAACGTGTCCCGCACGGTCGGCACGTCGTTCACCACGGCGGGGAGCGTGAGCATCGCGGGCGGCAGCACGCTGAGCACGGGCGGCACGATCCAGATCAACGCCGGCGGCTCCTTCAACGACGCGCCGTCCTACCAGCCGGCCTCGACGCTCGTGTACAACTCCGGCGGCGGCTACGCCATCGGCAACGAGTGGACGAGCGGCACCGGCGAGCCCGGCGCGCCGTACAACGTCAAGCTCACCAACAACACCTCGGTGACCTTCGACGGTAACCGCAACGGCACCACGCTCACCGCTCAGGGCAACCTGCGAGTCGATCCGGGCTCGAGCCTGACGCTCGGCAGCAGCACGGGCGGCGACCTGCACCTGGGTGGGGACTGGGACGATCAGGGCACGTTCCATCCGAACGGCCGCACGGTCCAGTTCAGCGGCACCTCCGCGCAGAACATCACGAACGCCGAGACGTTCGCGGGCCTCGACATCAACAACTCCGCCGGCGTCTCGACGGCGGCCGGGATCACCGTCAACAGCCAGCTCGTGTTCGCGAGCGGCCGATTGTCGACCGGCAGCAACACCGTCACCGTCGCGGCGGGCGGCTCGGTGTCGGGCGCGGGTGCCGGGAAGTACGTGTACGGCAAGCTCAAGAAGCACGTCACGCTGTCGGGCGCCAACGGCGGCCAGAGCCTCGAGGTCGGCGACGCCAGCACCTACGCGCCGGTCGACCTCTCGACGGCATCGGGCTCCTCGGACTTCGACGTGACCGCTTCGACGACCGCGGGTGACCATCCGAGCCTCGCCGGGACGTATCTCAACGCTTCCAAGTCGGTGAACCGCTACTGGACGGTGTCCACGGTGCCGACGTCGTCGTTCGGCGGCGCGGACCTCACCTTCCACTTCGACCCCGCGGATCTGGACGGCGGCACGAACACCTCGAGCCTGGTGGGGGCGAAGTACGACTCGCCGAACTGGACGTATCCCTCGGTGGGCACGCGCACGGCGACGAGCACCCAGCTGACGGGGGTCAGCAGTTTCAGCGACTTCGTGCTCGGTGAGGCGGGCACCTGGACGATCACCGCTTCGGCCGGCGCGAACGGCAGCATCTCGCCGAGCGGCGCGGTATCCGTGGTCAACGGCTCGGACCAAGCGTTCGCGATCACGCCGAACGCCTGCTACCACGTCGCCGACGTGCTGGTGGACGGCAGCTCGGTGGGGGCGGTGACGACGTACACGTTCACGAACGTAACCGCGAGCCACACGATCGCCGCGAGCTTCGCGATCGACGTCGAGACGATCACGGCGTCCGCGGGGGCGAACGGCACGATCAGCCCGATCGGCCCGGTGTCGGTGAACTGCGGCAGCAACCAGGCGTTCACGATCACCCCCGCTGCGTGCTACCACGTCGCCGACGTGTTGGCGGACGGCGGCTCGGTGGGCGCGGTCACGGCGTATTCGTTTACGAACGTGACCGGCAACCACACGATCGCTGCGAGCTTCGCGATCGACGTCGAGACCATCACGGCCTCCGCGGGCGCGGGCGGCACGATCAGCCCGAGCGGCGCCGTGCCGGTGAATTGCGGTTCGGACCAGGCGTTCGCGATCACGCCGTCGGGTGGGAACTCCGTTCTCGACGTCGTCGTCGACGGTAGCTCGGTGGGGGCGGTCACCGCGTACACGTTCACGAACGTGACCGCCAACCACACGATCCACGCGACGTTCGCGGCCGGAGTCCACACGATCACGGCCACGGCCGGCGCGGGCGGCACGATCGCTCCGAGCGGCGCCGTGGGTGTCGCGACCGGAAGCGACCAGGCGTTCACGATCACCCCGAACCCGGGGTTCGCGATCCAGGACGTGCTGGTGGACGGAGGGTCGGTGGGCGCGGTGGCGACCTACACGTTCACGAACGTGCAAGCGGACCACACGATCCACGCCTCGTTCGTGGCGCTGACGTACACGCTGAACGTCACGGTCGTCGGCAGCGGCACCGTGGCGAAAGCGCCGGACCAGGCCACGTACAACTTCGGGGACGTCGTCCAACTGACGGCCACCCCGGTTGCTGACTGGCACCTCGACAGCTGGAGCGGTGACGCGAGCGGCAACGCCAATCCGCTCTCGGTCACGATGGACGCCAACAAGAACATCACCGCGACCTTCCTCCAGAACATCTATACCTGGAACCAGACCGGCTCGGCGTCGTGGCAGGTCGCCGCGAACTGGACGCCGACGCGCTCGACGCCGTCGATCGACGACGTGCTGGAGTTCAGCAATGGCGCCACGACCACGGCGACGAACGTGCCAAGCCAGAAGATCGGGCAGCTGTTCATCAACGGCGCAACGAACCTGACTCTGACGCCCAACGCTCCGGGCGACAGCGTCACCGTGCTGGGTGGCTCGGGCAACGACTTCGACATCGCGGCCGGCGCGAAGCTCAACCTCGTGGGCGCTGGCGTCAACATCAAGGTCGACCTCGGGGCCGGCGCCACGGGCACGGTGGGCGGCACGTTCGCCGTGGCGGGCGGGACGCAGCGGCTCCGCTGCCTGACCGCGGGCGGGTTGGTGTTCCAGAGCGGCTCGCTCGCGCAACAGGGGCTGGCCTACACGGGCAACGTGTTCGGCAACGGCGCCGGCACGAACGGCCTGCTCAATTCGGTGGTGTTCCAGAGCGGCGCGATCTTCTCGCAGGCTTCGGGGTCGAACCCGTTCGGCGCGGGCGCCCCGAACTCGGTCCTGACGTTCCAGGCGCTCAGCCGCTACCGCCTCGACGGGCAGATCACGCCGTCGATGTCGGGCCGCACGTATGCCGACTTCGAGGCCAACACGCCGAACGCCACGTTCACGACGGGCGGCCAGGCGCTCAAGATCGACAACCTGTTCGTCACGCAGGGCATTCTGAGCCTGGGAATGACCGGGGTGTTCAACATCAAGGGCAACATCACCGTCAACGCCGGCGCCAAGCTCGACTTCGCTCCGGCGTCGAGCACGCCGACGGTGTCGTTGAGCGGCACGACGCCGCAGACGATCACCGTGTTGGGAGTGATGACCGACACGACCTACGAGACGATCGAGGTCAACAACCCGAGCGGCATCGTCCTGGCGACCGATGTGACGCTTCCGGGCATCTTCAAGTTCACTTCGGGCAAGGTGACCACGGGTACGAACACCCTATCGATCACCGGCCCGAGCAGCTCGGTCACCGGTGCCGGCCCCGCCACGGGCTGGGTGAGCGGCAACCTGCGGCGCTCATTGCTCGCCGCGGGTGGCGAGGCCTCGCGCAACTTCGACGTCGGCGACGCCACGAGCTACACGCCCGTGATGGTCGCGGCCCACGGCGTCGGTGGCGACTTCAACCTCCGGGCCAGCACCACGACGCCGGATCATCTCAACCTCGGCACGTCCGGCATCGACGCGTCGAAGTCCGTGAACCGCTGGTACACGCTCACTCCGACCGGCAGCCCGACGTTCACCAGCTACGATGCGACGCTCAACTTCGTGGCCGGGGACGTCGACGTCGGCGCAGACCCGAACAACTTCCAGGTGAAGCGGTGGGACGGCTCGGCCTGGCACACCACGGGCACCGGCACGCGAACCGCGACGAGCACCCAGGCCACCGGCGTGACGTCGTTCTCCGACTTCGCCGTGGGTGAGCCGCAGATCTGGACGATCACGGCCTCCGCGGGCGCCGGCGGCACGATCACGCCGAGCGGCGCGGTCTCCGTGGCGGATGGGGCGAATCAGAGCTTCACGATCGCGCCGGATGCCTCGTACCAGATCGCCGACGTGCTCGTCGACGGTTCGTCGGTGGGCGCGGTGACCACGTACACGTTCACGAACGTCACCGCGAATCACACGATCGCGGCTTCGTTCTCGCTGACCGCGCAATCGACGTCGACCGCGCTCGCGGTGAACCCGAGTCCGTCGGTGTGCCAGCAGCCCGTGACGCTCACGGCGACGCTGACTCCCAGCGCCGCGACGGGCGGCGTCGAGTTCTTCGACGGCGCCACGTCCCTCGGTAGCTCGGCCGTGTCGAGCGGCGTGGCGACGCTGGCGCCCGGCGCGCTCTCGGTCGGGGCGCACACCCTGTCCGCGGTCTTCACGGGCACGGGACCCTACCTCAACAGCACCTCACCGAACTTCCCGCACACCGTGAACAAGGCGACGCCCGGTGTGACGCTCGCGAGCGACGTCAACCCGTCGATCTGGGCTCAGACGGTGACGTTCACGGCGACGGTGTCGCCGGTGACGGCCACCGGCACGATCACGTTCCGCGATTCGCTGACGACGCTGGGGACGGTCCCGCTGTCGGGCGGCACCGCACAGGTCGTCAAGTCGAACCTGTATGCCGGCAATCACACCTCGATCATCGCGATCTACTCCGGCGATGCGTGCTACGCGACGAAGAACTCGGCGGCGTATTCGCAGCTCGTGTACCGCGCCCCCAGCACGACGAATCTGACGTCGGACATCAACCCGTCGTTCTTCAGCCAAAACGTGAAGCTGACCGCGGCGGTGACGGTGGGGGCGACGGGGCGGGTGTCGTTCTTCGACGGTGGCGGCTTGATCGGGACGGCGGCGGTCAACGGGTCCGGAATCGCAACGTTGAACGTCGATAACCTGCTGCCGGGAAGCCATACCCTGTCGGCGACCTATCCCGGTGACTCGCATTACTCGGGCAGCGCTTCGGGACCGTACACGCAGGTCGTCGGCAAGCTGCAGAGCGTCACCGTGTTGTCGGCGCCGACGCCCAACCCCGCGCTGTGCCGGCAAGAGGTGACGTTGACCGCAAATCTGCCGAGCGACGCCGAGGGCACCGTGACCTTCTTGGACAACGGCGGGCCGTTCACGCCGCCCGTCACTGCGAGCGTGGTGGCCGGAACGGCGACGGCGGTCGTGCAGTCGACGGTCGCCCCCAGGCTGACGGTGGGGACGCATTCCATCACCGCCACCTACGGCGGCTCGTCGGTTTACGAGCCCAGCACGTCCGGTCCGCAGTCGCTGACGGTGAACACCGCGCCGACCTCCGTCGTCTTGACGACCGACCCCGATCCCTCGTTCTGGGGGCAGACGCTGACGTTGCGTGCGACGGTGACGCCGTCGCAGGCGACCGGGACCGTCACGTTCAGGGATTCGCTGACGTTCCTCGGGACCGGAACGGTCTCGAACGGCGTCGCCACGCTACTCAAGTCGAACCTGCCGACGGGCTACCACGGCGCGCTCACCGCGTCGTACGGAGGGGACGCCTGCTTCAGGACGAGCGCCTCTCCCTCGACCACGCACCGCGTGAACATCTCGCCGAGCGCGTCGCTCATGACGACCGACATCAACCCGGCGCAGTTCGCACAGACGATCCGGGTGACGGCGACGATGATCCCGATCGGCGCCACGGGCCGCGTCACGTTCTACAGTGACAACAACCCGATCGGCACGGCGGCGGTGAACGCTCTGACGGGTCTGGCGTCGCTCAACGTGAACAACCTGCTGCCCGGCCTGCATCACCTGAAGGCCACCTACCCCGGGGATCGGAACTACGGCCCCAGCGCCACTCCGGATTACGACCAGACGATCACGCGGGCCACCACGGTGGTCGCGCTGTCGTCCAACGACAATCCATCGGTGCTCGGGGAGCCCGTGGACCTGATCGCCACGGTCACGCCCGACAACGCGACGGGCACGGTGGAGTTCTTCGAGGGCAACACGTCGCTCGGCAGCGGCTCCGTTGGCGATGGCGGTGTGGCGGTTCTCACGATCACGAACTTCACGCTCGGGGATCACGTGCTCAAGGCGACGTACGGCGGCAACTTCGTCTACCTGGCGGGCACTTCACCGACGTTCACCCAGACCGTGAACGCCAGCGTCGCGTTGCGACAGCCCGCCGAGACGATGGTGTCGAGGCTCACGGCCGAAGCGATCGAGTCCGGGATCCGGGTGTCGTGGGCGACGAACCGCTCGGCGTTCGCGCAACTCGTGCTGCAACGCGCAACGACCGCGACGGGTGAGTTCCGTGCCGTAACCACGGCGATGCGCGAGGAGGGAGGCCTGACCGTCGCGGAGGATGCGACGGCGGAGCCCGGTCGCACGTACTTCTACCGCGTGGTGGGCACCACCCTCGGTGGGCTCCAGTCGGTGTACGGGCCGGTCCAGGGCACGGCGGGGGCGCCGAAGGCGTTCGCCCTCAGCAGCGCGTGGCCGAATCCGTCGCGCGGCGCGCTGACCCTCGCGATCATGGTGCCGAGGGCGGCAAACGTGCGGCTGAGCGTGCTCGATCTGCAGGGCCGTGAAGTGGCGGTGCTGGCGGACGGCGGGTTTGCGCCGGGCCGACACGAGATCCGCTGGGACGGCCGGACGGACCACGGGCAGGTGCCCGCGGGTCTGTACTTCATTCGCTGTGTCACGCCGGATCGGAAGTTCGTGAGCCGCGTGACGATCTCCCGATAGGGGAGAGCCGGCGGCACCGGCGGCACGAAGCGGAAGTCCAGTCCGGGGTCGACCCTCGCGGTCGGCCCCGGATCGTCTGTTCTCGGCGACGCATTCCGGTTCCTTGCTCCCAGTCCCGTATGGGTGGGCGGCCCCAGCCGGGGCTCGCTAAATGGGTGAGGATCAGCGGTTTCGGGATGCCCGCGAAACGCCAGGAACGCTTCCCGGCCGCAGGAGGGCCGGCTCGGAAGTCTCAGGACGGATCTTCGGGATGAGCGCGCGCCGTTCGAGGCAGGGATCGTGGAGCCGGACTCGGAATCACGGCGCCTGACGAAAAGATTGCTGGCCGGCCTCGTCGAGAGGCCTTAATCTCATAGGCCAGATCAAACTGGAACCGCTCCGCAGCCGCAGCCACCAGGGACGCGCAGCGTCTGCAGGGGCGCACGACGCAACGCGACTGGCCGCCGAGGCGACGCAGCGAGGCTCGCCTCGAATCGTGGGCTACGGCAGAGATTTCCCCCCTAAATCTTGCTCTGCCACGCTCGGGCGTGGCCTTGCCTTTGCTGCTCGAGCGAAGCGGGACGCATTGCCACACAGCCGAAACGACCCTTCGGGGAAGGCGGCTGCCTTCCCGAAAGCGCCGCTCGCCGTCACCCGGGAACGCCGAGGGGCCATCGATTGTCGTGACAGGACCTGGGCTCTAGCGAGCGGACCGACGACGTGCGACCACCAGCGCGAAGCCATCGACTCGAGCGACTGCCTACCGCACTGAAACCGGCCACGCGAGACCGGACGCGCTGCTCGGTCCGGCCACGGGTGGCGTTGCGATCGAGCCTCGCGGCCCCGACGCGGCGCTGGCTGTGGCGGCTCGCGAGCATGGCGCTCCTCGCGGCGTTGCTCGCGCCGGCGGCCTACGCCCAGACGACCTACACCTGGAACGCCCCGGCGAGCGCCGCCTGGGGGACGCCGACGAACTGGACGCCCGCCCGCAATACGACGGCGTCGACCGACATTCTCGTATTCGACGGTCTCGTCACCGCGAACCCGGTCGTCACGGGGGTCGTGCAGCAGACGATCGGCGTCCTGCGCTTCACCAACAACGTCAACGCGAACCTGTCCGCGACCGCGGGGGTCACGCTCACGATCTCGGGCGCGAGCCCTGCCCTGGACCTCCAGACGGGCAGCACCGTCACGCTGGCGGGCGCCAGCACGAACCCGATCACGCTATCGATGGGTGCGTCGTCGAACGCGGTGATCACCGGCTCGCTGGTGTTCACCAATGCGGCGCACGTCCTGACCTCGGGCACTGCCAACTCGATCAACTTCAATGCTCCCGGCTCCTTCACCGCCGGGACGGCGTTCTCGGGCAGCCCGTTCGGCACCTCCGGCACCGGGGGCGTCGTGCAGTTCAATTCCGGCTCCAGCTACACGAACATCGCCGGCAACGGCCCGTGGGGTCTCACGGCCCCGAGCTCGCGGGTCAGTTTTAACCCCGGGAGCAAGCAGTTCTGGCGGTCGACCGCGGGATTCCAGACCAGCGGCCGCACGTTCGGGAACCTGTTCGTCCAGAACAACACCGCGCTGTCGGGCGCCGGTACCCTGAACTTCGTGGTCGACACGCTCAATGTGGAAGCGGGCTCGTCGTTCACCCACACGGGGAGCGGCACAGGCGTGGCGACGATCCTGGGCGACGTCCTCGCCGCCGGAACCGGCGGCGTCTCGATTACGCCCGGTAGCGGCGGGATCCAGCTGAGCGGCGGCAAGCTGCAGACTTTTGCCGGCGGTGGCACCGGCGCGATCACGTTTGGCGGCAACGCGACGATCGGTTCGGGAACCACGCTCGCGATCTCCCGCACGCTCACGTTCTCGACTGGCACCATGACGGTCAACGGCACGTTCCAGTTCAATCAGAGCGGCGCGATCAGCGGCGGCGGCACGTGGACTTACGGGGCCGGCGCCACGCTGTCGTTCGCGCAGACGACCGGCTCGTTCGCGGTCAGCTCCTCGAGTACGTTCTGGCCGGCGGCGAACGGGCCGACGAACGTGACCGTGGCCGCGGGCGGCATCACCATGAATTCGGGCGCCACCCGGACGATCGCCGGCACCCTCCAGACCTCCGGCCCGATCACCGGCGCGAACCTGCTGACGCTGTCCGGCACCTTCAGGCTAAACGCCGGCGGCTCGGTCGCGGCCGCGCCGATCTATTCCGGCACCGCAACGCTCCTCTACAACACCGGCTTCACGGTCGGCCCCGAGTGGGGCACGGGGTCCGTCGTTGGGGCGGGAGTGCCCTCGAGCGTCAACGTCACGGCGGGGGCGGGCACGCTGACGATGCCGAATTCGGACCGAACCGTGCCGGCGAACCTCACGATCACCTCCGGCACCATGGTCATGAACGCGTCCTCGGGCAACCTGACCGTGGGCGGCAACTGGACCGACAACGGGACATTCACCGTCAACGGCCGCACGGTCACGTTGACCGGATCCGGCACGCAGTCGCTGTCGCGCACGGGGGGCGAGACGTTCGCGACCCTCGTCGTCAGCAAGACCGGCGGATCCGTGCAGCTCGGGAGCGCGGTCACGTGTGCCCCCACGGGCAGCAACCAGGCACTCACGTTCAACGGCACGACCGACGTGCTCAACCTCAACGGCCAGAGCCTCACGCTCAACGGTCCCGTGGGCGGCACCGACGCGAACGCCACACTGTCGGGCAGCGGCGCCTCGAACTTGACGTTGGTGTCGAGCCTTGGGGGCAGCGCCGGCACGCTCAAGTTCACGACGGGCGCCCAGTCGCTGGGCAACTTCACGGTCAACCTGAGCGGGGCCTCGGGCGCGGTCACGCTCGGCACGCCGGTGACGGCGAACGGCGCGCTGACGCTCACCGCCGGCGTGATCACCGGCGGCACGAACACCTTGAGCGTCGCCCCCACGGGCAGCGTCGCGCGCACGAGCGGGTGGGTCAACGGCACGCTGCTCGAGCGTGCGGCCACCGGCACGCCGACTCTGAGCTTCCCCATCGGCACCGCGACGGCCTACACGCCGGCGACGCTCGCGTTCAACAACGTCACCGTGGCCGGTGACATCACCGCCAAGACGACCACGGGCGACCATCCGAGCGTCGCGACGTCTGGGCTCGTGACCACGAAGACCGTGAACCGATACTGGACGCTCGCGAACGTGGGCGCGACGTTCGGCTCCGTCGACGCCACGTTCGACTTCGTTGCGGGCGACGTCGACGCCGGCACGAACACCGACAGCGTCGAGGTGCGCGAATTCGCGAGCAGCACCTGGTCGGCGCCCGGGATCGGCGCCCGCACCGCCACGAGCACGCAAGGCACCGGGATCACTGTGCTCGGCGACTTCGCGATCGGCGAGCCGGTGACCTGGACGATCACCTCGAGCGCCGGTGCGAACGGCACCATCTCGCCTCTCGGCACGGTCAACATCCGGGACCGGCACTCGCTGACCTATGCGATGCTGCCGAACACGGGCTTCGCCGTGCAGAACGTGCTGGTGGACGGATCGTCGGTCGGCGCCGTCCCGAGCTACACGTTCGCGCCCGTGACAGCGAACCACACGATCTCGGTGACCTTCCAGGTCGCGACCTACAACGTGACGCTCGTGGCGTCGGGCAACGGCACGGTCACCGCGGACCATCCGGGGCCGTACCTCTATCACTCCTCGGTGACGATCACCGCGACCCCGGCTCTCGGCAACTTGTTCTCGGGGTTCACGGGGGACTTGGTCTCCAGCACCAACCCGATCGCGGTCCTGGTCGACAGCACGATGACCGTTGTCGCGAACTTCACGCGCGTTCCGCTCGATTATTCACGCTCGACGATTGCGGGCGCCTATTCCGCGATCAACACGGGCACCGGCGCCACGCGCCTGTTCAGCGCCGCCGACGATTCGACGCAGACCGTTTCGTTGCCGTTCGGCTTCACCTTCTCGGGCATCACCTATACGACCTCCAACTTCCTCGCGGTGAACGCCAACGGCTTTGCGTATTTCTCCCGCGCACCGGTGACGGCCTCGAACCCGTCGCTCGCGGTGAACTCGAACCTGTTCAGCAACGCCGACCCGAACGCCGTGCTCGCCCCATGGTACGACGACCTGAGCGTGGCCGCTGTGGGCACGAACCCAGCGGGGAGCGTGCTGTTCCAGACGCAGGGCGTGGCGGGTTCGCGCACCCTTACGGTCCAATGGACGAACGTGTCGTCGAACAACTCGACCGCGGGCGGGCAGCCGCGCCGGATCAACTTCCAGCTCGTGTTGTTCGAGGCCAGCCAGGCCATCGAGTTCCGTTACGGCACCGCCGTGGGTACGACGTACAGCAACCTCGAATCGGCCTCGCTCGGCATCGAGGATTCGATCGGCGGCAACGGCTACTACATCGACGGCGTCACCGGGTCGCGCTACACGAACAACGGCATGTTGAACACGAACCGGTGGCCGTCGCGGTTCATCCGCTTCACGCCCATCAGCCCCACGCCGCTGGGGGCGGGCACCTACACCGTCGGCTCCGGTCAGACCTACGCGAACCTGACGGACGCCGTGGCGGATCTGAACCTCCGCGGCGTCGCGGGACCCGTGACCTTCCAGCTGACCGATGCCGTCTACGACACGTCCTCCGCGGGCGGCAGCAACCTGTTCCCGGTGCTCATTGGCCCCGTCGCGGGGACATCGGCCGTGAACACGGTCACGATCCAGTCCTCCGGACCGGCCTCGATCCGCTCGCGTGGATGCGAGGCGGGGAACTGCGGGACCCAGGCCCTGCCGACGGCGATCTCGACCTCGAACGAGCCCGTGATCGCGCTCGTCGGCACGAGCTACGTCACGCTCAAGAACCTGTCGGTCGTCGGAGGCAACCTGGTCGACCGCGGCGTGCTCTTGTTGCCGACGACGCTCGTGAACGGCGCCCAGAACAACACGCTCCATACGATCGCCGTCACGCTGACTCGCACGAACACCTCCACCATCGGCGTGCAGTCGAGCGTGCCGTCCGCGCCGTCTTCGCCGGCGGGCACGAACTCGTCGAATCGGTTCTTCAACCTGAACGTCCAGAGCACCTATGCGGGCGTTTCGCTGGCGGGCAACGCCGGCCTGTACGACGACGGCAACTTGATCGGCGTCGCCGACGGCGGAACCACGACGATCGGCGGCCCCACGGCGGGGGACATCGGCAACGGCACGCCCAGCACGTTCGGAATCCGTGCCATCAACCAGAGCAACGTCACGATCCGGAACTGCATCGTCCAGAACGTGCTCGGCACCAGCACCGGCACGGTGGACGGCATCTCGCTCGACAACTTGCCCTCGTCCAGCCTGTCGAGCGGAGTCGGCGTGATCGCCTACAACCTCGTTCAGGGGTTGTCGAGCACGAGCACGAACGGCGGTCGTGTGACGGGAATTCGCTCGAACCTCACGACGGAGCCGACCAGCTCGACGCGCATCTTCAACAACTTCGTCACGAATCTGACGTCGCAGAGCACCGTCAGCGTGTCGCGACGCATCGTCGGCATCATGGTCCAGGACGGCGGCTCCGGTGGCGGCGCGACGCAGAACGTCGACTTCAACAGCGTGCGGCTGCAGCCGTCCGGGGTGGCGTGCTCGAACGCCTGCTTCGAATCGGGCTCGGCGGCTCTAACCGTGGGCGTGCGCGACAACGTGTTCGCGAACTTCACGGGCACTCAGTCCGGCACGGCGAAGCACTACACCTGGGTGTCGCCGGCCCTGGGCCAGCTCGGGGCCGCGGGTTCGGTGTCGGACTACAACGTGCTCTACGTCGCGAACGTCGCAAACGGCTTCGTCGGTCTGTCCGGCGGCGACCGGGTGCTGCTTTCGGACTGGCAGTCGATCACCGGCGCCGATGCGCACAGCCTGAACGGGGACCCGCAGTTCGTCTCGGCCAGCGACCTGCACATCAACACCACCGTTCCAACCCCGGTCGCTCAGGCAGGCTCGTTCATGAGCGGGGCGATCAACTGGGTGCCCGACGACTTCGACTCCCAGGCTCGCAACTCCTCGAACCCCGACATCGGGGCGGATGAGGGCCTGTTCCAGGTGCTGACGTCGAACGACATCGCGGCATCGTCGTTCATCGACCCGGTGGACGGTGCCACCAAGAACGTGGGGACGCCGTTCTCGCCGCAGGCCCAGTATACGAACACCGGGTTCAGCACGCAGTCGAACATCCCCGTCCGCTACCAGATTCGTGGGCCGCTGCCGGCCTCCACGCTCGTTTACGATCAGGGATCGACGATCGCCTTGCTGGCCGCGGGTGCGGTGCAAAACGTCACGTTCCCACCGGCCACGATCAACGTGGCTGGCCCCTACGAGATCCGGGCGATCTGCTCGCTTCCGGCGGACCAGAACACCCTGAACGACGTCAAGATCGGCTCGCTGGACGTGTCCGGCCCCCTCAACGGCACCTATTCCGTGGGCAGCAGCCAGCTCTATCCGTTCAATTCGCTCACAAACGCGATCACGCGTCTCAACGCGGTGGGCGTCGCGGGCCCCGTCGTGTACCAGCTCCTCGATCCGAGCTACGGCCCGGGCGAGACGTTCCCGCTGAACATCAACGCGCTGACGAACGGCAGCGCCACGAACACCTTTACCGTACGGCCGGCGCCAGGCGTCACCTCGTCCATCACCGGCTCGGCCGCTCGCGCGATCTTCGTGCTCAACGGCGCCGACTACGTGACCATCAACGGCTCGAACACCGTCGGCGGGACGACGCGCGACCTTACCGTGACGAACACGTCGTCGTCGATGGCGAGCGCCGTGGTGTGGGCACAGACGACCAGCGGCGGCGATCCCGCGACGAACGACGCCGTGATGAACTCGGTGCTCATCGGTTCCGACCGAGCCGTAACGCTCTATGGCGTCGGCTTCGGCGGCTCGACGATCGCACTGAAGAGCCCGGGCAACGGCAACAACAACAACCGCGTCCAGAACTGCGACGTCCGCCGCGCTCAATACGGTATCTACTCGTCCGGCTACAGCGCCGCCAGCAAGAACTCGGGCACGGTGATCAGCGGCAACGTCATCGACAACACTCCAACCGATGCCCCCGGCCAGGGCGGCATCTACGTGCGCTTCGAGGACGGCATCCGGATCGACCACAACCGGATCGGCAGCATCAGCACAGGCACGTCGTTGCCGGTGTTCGGGATCTCGCTGGGTCTGTCGGGGATCAACCTGACGAGCTCGGCCGAGGACGAGGTGACGAACGCCACCGTCAGCTACAACACGATCGCCGGCGTCGCCCAGACGAACCCGGCGGGCTACGGCGCGGGTGGGATCGTGGTGTCCCAGACGTCCGGCGGCGTGAACACGATCTACAACAACATGATTACGGGCGTCCTGAGCCCGGCGTACGAACCCGATTTCACGGCGGCCATCCTCGTCGGCGGCGGCGGCGCGACACGCATCTATTTCAACTCGGTGGCGATGACGGGCACGCGCGGCAGCGCGTCCGCCGGGAGCTTCTGCGTGGCGGTCGACGGCGCCGACCCGGTCGTGGACATCCGCGACAACATCTTCTTCACGAGTCAGACGAGCACCGGACCCGGCGACGCGTACATGTTCGGGTTCAACTACCTGACGCCCTTCACCAACCTGCTTTCGGACTACAACGATTGCTACGCGCTGTCGGGGCAGTTCGCCGTTACGGGGGGCCTCGGAAACTCTCCCGACGGAGACGTGGCCGCGCTGTCGGATTGGCGGACGCTGACGTCCCAGGACGCCCACACCTTCGCGATGGACCCGCTGTTCGTGAGCGCGACGAACAACCTGCACATCGCGAGCACCAGCTCCCCCATTGTCCGGGCGGGCGTGGTGATCGCCGGAATCACCGACGACATCGACGGCGACCCGGGCCTGCGTGCCTCGCAGCCGTCGTTGGGCTGCGACGAGTTCGTGACCTACACGATCGCCACCTCGGTGACGGGCTCCGGCACCATCGCGAAGAGCCCGGATCTGCCCGCTTACATCAGCGGTAGCACCGTGCAGATCCAAGCGTTCCCGTCCGGCAACTGGCACTTCGTCAACTGGGGCGGCGACCTGTCCGGCACTCAGAACCCGCAAAACATCGTCATCACCGCGAACAAGTCGATTTCGGCCACGTTCGCGCCCGACAGCTTCACCGTCGACCTCACCACGGCTCCCGCCGCGGGAGGCACGGCGAGCAGGTCGCCGTCTCAGCCGCTCTACCCCAGGGGTACGACGGTCGTGCTCACCGCGACCCCGAATACCAACTACCACTTCACGACGTGGAGCGGCGACACGACGGCGACGACGAACCCGCTGTCCTTGGTCGTGACGCGCAACCGGGCGCTCGAGGCCGACTTCGCGCTGAACAGCTTCACCGTGACGGCGACCGGCGTTGCGAACGGCAGCGTGACGAAGACCCCGAACCAGCCGACGTACGACTACGGCTCGTCGGTGCGCTTGAATGCGATTCCCAACGTCGGCTACTCGTTCGTGTCGTGGGGCGGGGACACGAGCGGGACGGTGAACCCCCTGGACCTCATCGTTACTCGGAACCGCACGATCCAAGCGACGTTCGCGCTCAACCAGTACACGCTCACGGTCAACATCGTCGGGTCCGGGTCGGTGTCGAAGTCGCCGAACCAGGCAACCTACAACGCCGGGACCATCGTGACCCTGACGGCCACGCCGTCCACCGGCAACCACTTCGTGGGCTGGTCGGGCGACACGACCGCGACGACGAACCCGCTGCCGCTGCCCATGATCGCCAATCGCACGGTCACCGCGACGTTCGCGATCAACACCTACGCCGTCACGCTGTCGTCCGTGGGCGCCGGAAGCGCGACGAAGTCGCCGGATCTCCCGCAGTACAACCACGGCACGCCGATCACGTTCACGGGGACGCCGCAGTCCGGCCAGTCGTTCTCGAGCTGGTCGGGCGACACGAGCTCGACGGCGAACCCGCTGAACATGACGGTGACGCGGCCGCTGAACATCGTGGCGCGATTCACGGTGGCTGTGAACATCACCATCGTGGGCAGCGGTTCGGTGACGAAGAATCCAAATCTCACGGCGTACCCGCTGGGCTCGATCGTGCAGCTGACCGCGACGCCCATCACGGGTTGGCATTTCGTGGGCTGGTCTGGGGACACCACGGCGACGACGAATCCGCTGAGTATCTCGCTGCCCACCACCCGCAACCTGACCGCGACGTTCGCGATCAATACGTACACCCTGCAGATCACGACCACGGGGGACGGGACGGTCACGGCGAACCCGCAGCAGGCCACGTACGATCACGGCACGGTCGTGCAGCTCACCGCGACGCCCGGGCCCGGCAACTCGTTCATCACTTGGGGCGGCGACGCCTCGGGCTCTACGAACCCGCTCAATCTGACGATGAACGCCAACAAGGTCGTCACCGCGACGTTCAGCTACAAGGTGACGGTGACGTCCGTCGGTCTGGGCTCGGTCACCCTGAACCCGAACCAGGCGAACTACGCGCCCGGCACGGCGGTGACGCTGACCGCGACGCCCCAGACGCACGTCCATTTCACGGCCTGGAGCGGCGACACTTCGGCGACGACGAACCCGTTGCCGCTCGTGGTGACGCGTAACCGCGCCCTGACCGCGACGTTCGTGGTCGATACCGTCACGTTGAACGTCACCGTGGTCGGCAACGGAAGCGTGACCAAGAACCCGAATCTCACCGCCTACGATTACGGCACGGCGGTGACGCTCACCGCGGTGCCTGGCACGGGATGGCACTTCGTCTCCTGGAGCGGGGATACGAGCGCGACCACGAACCCGCTCGTGTACGCCCTCCGCGCCAACCGCAACGTCACCGCGACGTTCGCGATCAATACCTACCTGCTGAACGTATCGGCGGGAACCGGCGGCACGGCCACGAAGAGCCCGATCCAGGCGACCTACGATTACGGGACGCAGGTCACGCTCACGGCCACGCCGAACGTCGGCTACCACTTCGGAAGCTGGTCCGGGGATACCGCGTCGAGCGACAATCCGTTCATCTTCCGGATGGTCACGGACCACACGCTAACCGCGGGGTTCGTGATCAACCAGTATCCGCTCATCACCAATCCGACGGGCAACGGCACGGTCGCGCGCAACCCCGACCTGCCGACGTACACGCACGGCACACAGGTGACCCTCACCGCCGCGCCGTCGTTGGGCTGGCACTTCGCGGGATGGACGGGCGACACGACGACGGCGACGAACCCGCTGACCTTCATCATGACCGGCCCACGAACGGTCACGGCCGTATTCCAGTTCGATGGGTACGTGCTGACGATCAACATCACGGGCGGGGGAACGGTGGCGAAGAGTCCCGACGCGCCGTTCTACCCCTTGAACACCACCGTCGACCTGACGGCCACGCCGCAAGTCGGATTCCGGTTCACGAGCTGGGGCGGAGCCGCGTCCGGCACCTCGCCGACGACGTCCGTCGTGATGAACGCCAACCTGACGGTGACGGCCCAGTTCGATACCGCGAACTACACGCTCAGCGCGACCTCGTCCGGTCCCGGCACGGTGGGCTGGAACCCGGTCAAAGCCACCTATCGGTACCCCGACCTCGTCACCCTGACGGGAACGCCCGGCGCGCACGCGCACTTCGTCGGCTGGAGCGGCGACACGACGGCCGTGGCGAACCCGCTCACGATCGTGATGAATGGGAACCGGTCGCTCGTGGGGACGTTCGCCCTCGACAACTTCCCGGTCAACGTCTCGATCACCGGCGACGGGACCGTGGTCCGCAACCCGAACTTGGCCCTCTACGACTACGGGACGCCGATGTCGTTGACCGCTACGGCGAACGTCGGCTCGCACTTCACGACCTGGTCGGGGGACACGACCACGACGACGAATCCGCTCAGCATCATCGTGACGCGGGCGCGTTCGATCACCGCGGTATTCGACATCAACACCTACGCGCTGACCACGAACGTGGTGGGTCCCGGCATCATCGTGCGCGACCCGGACCTGGCGCTCTACCCCCATGGCACGTCGGTGGATCTCTACCCCACGCCGAACCCGGGAGCGCAGTTCGTGAACTGGGGCGGAGACCTGAGCGGCACCGTCGACTACGGGAACCTGATCATGACCTCCGCGCACAGCGTCACGGCCACGTTCGCCTTGGTGCCTTACACGCTGACCGTGCAGACGAACGGCCCCGGCAGCGTGACGAAGGTGCCGAACCAGGCGACGTACACGTACGGCACCGCCGTGAAGCTGACCGCCGCGGTCGGAGACACTGCGCACCACTTCCACCAGTGGGGTGGAGTGGCCGTGGGGACGGTCGAAACGACCACGGTGATCATCCGCGGGAACTCCACTGCCATCGCGACGTTCGACTCCAATCTTTACCCCGTCAACATCACCGTCCAGGTCGACAATACCGGCACGGTCTCGACCCAGCCGGCCAGTGGGTTCGCGTATTACGGAAGCTACTTCTGGGCCCAGGCCATGCCGGCGCAGGGGTACCAACTGGAGGGCTGGCACGGCGACATCGAAGGGAACAACTACAACCCGATCCAGTTCCCGGTGAACGGGCCCATGAACCTGAGCGTGAGATTCAACCCGGGGCCGCCGCCGATCCTCGACGTGACGGTCATCGGTCGGGGCACCGTGACTCGGACTCCCGACCTGCCGAGCTATCAGGTCTCGACGTACGTCACGGTGAGGGCCACGCCGGACCCCGGCTACCACTTCCAGGGGTGGTCCGGCAACAACATCACGACTCAAAACCCCATTTTGGTGTTCATGGATCGCGACCACTACTTCTTCGCCACGTTCTTGACCGACAGCCTATTCACGCTGACGACGGCGATCGTCGGCCAGGGCACCGTGACCAAGTCGCCCGACCAGCCCACGTACGCGGCCGCGACCCCCGTCCAGCTGACGGCCACGCCGTCGGCCGGCTGGAACTTCGCGGGCTGGAGCGGCGGCGCCACGGGGACCGCCAATCCGATGACGGTGACCATGACGGGGAACCTGACGGTGACGGCGAACTTCGTCGATGCCCAGTTCCCCGTGGTCAAGGTGTCGCAGCCGAACGGTGGGGAGAGGTTCGTGGTGGGGAACCCGATGTCGATGGTGTGGTTGGCTTCTGGGGTCTCTCAGATCACGTCGGTCGATTTCTTGTTGTCGCGAACCGGCTCGGCCGGAACCTTTAGTCCGATCGCCACAGGACAGCCGAACACCGGCTCCTTCAGCTGGGTGGTGACGGGTCCCGCGACCAACGCCGCGGTGGTGCGAATCGTGGTGCACGACGCGGGCGGCCGCACGAGCGCCGACGTCAGCGACACGACGTTCGCCATCACGACGGACCCGACGGGCGTCGACGGCGAGGTGACCGAGTTGGCGCTATCGCCGGTCTGGCCGGATCCGGTTCGCGATCAGGCGGTGCTCCGCTTCTCCTTGCCACAAGCCGCCCGCGTCCGCTTGAGTGTCATCGACCTTCAGGGACGCGAGGTCGCGGTCGCTGTCGAAGGCGAGGTGGGTGGCGGACGCCATGAAGCCCGGCTCCAGGGCGGGCGCCGTGCGCTCGTGCCGGGGCTTTATTTCGCGCGGCTCCGCGTAGGCCAACGCACGCTGGTGCGAAGGTTTATCGTCGCCTATTAGCGCGCGCCGGGATCGAGCGGTTCACTCAAGGGGTGTCGGCGCCGTGAGGCACCGGCACCCCTTTTTGGCCCCCAGGATCTGCCAAGGCGTCGGCCCGCAAGTGACGGTGGCGCAGGGCACTGCGTGCTAAAGGCCGATCGCGAGTCTGCCGATATCGTCGGTCATGGACGCCCGGGCCCGCGCGCGCCCCGTCCACGGACGGGACGGACCGCTTCTCCGCCTGTTCCGCAATGGGACCCGCCTGCTTCTGGCGGGTCTGGTCGCCGCCGCCGCTGCCGCCCGCCCTGCGTCCGCCGCGGTGGTCTCGGCGGCCGGCTCTCAGGCTCCCGCCACCGTGCGACCGGGACAGCTCGACGCCGATCTGTTCACGCTGACGCTCAACAACAGCACCCCCGTGCTCGCGGACACGCTCACTTCGGTCACGTTCACGAACCTCACGACCGGGGCCGGAAGTCAGACCGAGTTCGACCTCGAGCTCGGCACACTGCGGCTCTGCCGCGACGACGGCGACGGCGTGTTCGAACCCGGGCAGGATACCAGCGTGGGATCGGCGAGCGCGTCCGGGGGCCAGCTCCGTTTCACCGGTCTGCACGTCGTGGTTCCCGCGCTCGGCAATGTCCGCCTGTTCCTCGCAGCGGATGTCTCGACCCTGGCGCGAGACGGCGACCGGCTCGACGTCTCGATCCAAGCGGCGGCCGACATCCACATGGCCGGCGCGTTGATCGTCAACGGAACGTTTCCGATCAGCCCCGCCGGGGACTTCCCGGTCGACGGCATGAGCGCGGCGCAGATCGCCCTGCACGCCGTTCCCGCCGGCCCGGTGGTCGCCGGGACCAGCAACAACCTCGTGCTCGACGTCACCGTCCCGGCGAACGGCTACCAAGCCGACGTGCTGCAGCGGCTCGAGGTCGTGAACCTCGGCACCGCGCAGGCCGGGGCCGATGTCTCGGCATTGAGTCTCTATCGGGACGACGGCAACGGCGTCTACAACCCGGCGGTCGATGCCAGGCTCGGGACGCTGGCGCCGACCGGTGGCGGGCATTGGCTGATCACCGGTCTCGCGGAGCCGGTGCCGGTCGGCGGCGTACGGCTGTTCGTGTGCGCCGACGTCGATCTGTTCGCGGCCGGCGGGCACACGATCCGACTGAGGCTCCCGACCTCGCCCCCCGACATCGGCATCGGTGTGGCGAGCGCCAACGACGGCCCGGTCGACCAGCCCGTCGACGCGCCTGCTTCGCTGTCGATCTCCACGTCCGATCGCGTCACGCTGACGGCGGCTCCGCGATCGCCGGTGGTCGTCCATCCGGGTTCGACGGGTGTCCTCGTCCTCGATCTGGTCGCGAAGAACGACTATGCGTCGCCGCGGACGGCGTCCCGAATCCGCGTGACGAACACGACCCGTGGGATCGGCTCGATCACCGACCTCGATCGTGAGTTCCAACGCGTGTCGCTGCGACTCGACGGCAACGCCGACGGGGTGCTCGGCTCGCTCGCCGAGGACCCCGAGGTCAGCGCCGGGTTGCTGAGCGGCGGCCGGGCGGATTTCACAGGCTTCAATTGGGTCATTCCGGCGGGAACCTCCCGGCATGCCTTCGTCGTCGCCGACGTCTCGCCAACGCTTGCGGCCGACGGTGATTCGCTGTCGTTGGTGGCGAGCGGGCCACTCGACGTGGGATTCGTCGAGTCGACGACGGTCGTGGCGCAGGGGGCGATCGATTCCCGCGCGCTCGCCGCGATCGACGGAATGGTCGCGGCACAGGTCGGGGTCGCGGGCTCTCCCGCCGCGACGCTCGGGCCCAACGAGGGCCCCGCCCTCGCCGGAGCGTTCACGATTCCGGCCAACGGCTACCGGCCCGACACGCTGAGGCTCGTGCGGCTCGAGAACCTGGGAACGGCGGGGCCCGGGGACCTCGGCGAGCTGCGGTTGTGGCGCGACGGCGGCGACGGATCGTTCGGGGCCGGAGGCGGCGATGATCAAGACCTCGGCGCGCTCACCTGGAACGGCGCGACGTGGCAGAGCCCGGCGCTGGCGGTGCCGCTCAACGTCGCGGGCACACGCCTGTGGGTGTCAGTCGTCATCGGACCGGCGCCCGCCGACTCCGCCACGATCGACTTGGGCATCCCCGTGGGCGGCCTGAGCGTGGCGTCGGACAACGACGGGCCGATCGACGCGGCGGTGGACGGCGGGACGTCGCTGCTCATCAGCAACGCCCCGCTGATCGCGACCGCACGCGTCGATCCCGCAGAGAGCGTCATCGGCCAGACCGTCACGGTCCGGCTCGCGGTTCGAAACCGCGGCGCCGAGACGGTGTCCGGGATCGTGCCGACCTCTCTGTCGACGTCCGGGAGCGGATCGCTGTTGCTGCGCTCCGGGCCCTCGCCGACGTCGTTCGACCTCACTCCCGCCGCGAGCGACACGTTCACGTGGACGTTCGACGCGACCGCGCCAGGCACCGTGCAGGTCGCGGGGCGCGCCGGCGGAACCGGCCAGGTGAGCGGGTTGCCGCGAAGCTCGGTGACGGCCGTCTCGGATCCCCACGTGATCGATTCCCCCGCGCTCCGCCTCGACCTCGGTGCCGCGCAGGCGATGCCCGTGGCCGTGGCGTGGGGGCAGCACGGGATCGCACCGTTGTCGCTCACGTTCACGAATCCGGGCTCGGCCGGAACCGCGCCGGTCCGGATCGAGCGCGTGAGCGTGCGCATCGAGGCCGCGGACGGCTCCGGCATCGACCCGGGCACGGTGCTGGCGCGGGCTCGGCTCGAGTCCGGCGGCGCGACCGTCGCGAGTCGGGACACGCTGGGTGGGGGCGGGCCGACGATCGATCTGTGGCTCAGCGATCCACCGCGGCTCGCCGCGGGCCAGAGCGTGACGCTCGCGCTCAGGATCGACATGGCGGATTCGACCCAAGTGCCGAGCTTCCGCGTGGCGATCGTCGATTCGACCGCGCTCGGGGCCGCGGAGGCGCCGACCGGGAGGCCGCTGCCCGTACGCCTACAGGGAGCGACCTATCCCTATCGCACCGCGTTGGCGCGCGTCGTCGCGCCGGCGACGCGACTCGAGGTCGACGCGGTCATCGGACCCGAAGTGCGCGCCAACCGCGGCCAGAGCGGCGTGTCGCTGCTGACCCTGACGCTGCGCAATCCGGGCACGAGCGGCGTCACGTCGGACGTCCGGCTGCTGGCGTTCGCCGTCCGGCTCACCGACACGTCCGGAGTGGTCCAGCCTCGGGTCGCGGACGTGTGCGCGCGTCTCGAGGCCCGAAGCGGAGCGCAAACGCTGGCGTCGCGTACCGTCTACCCGACGGACGACTCCACGGTCGTCGTGGCGCTCAACCCGACGCTCATCGTCCCCGCGAACACCAGCGTGCCGCTTGAGATCCGCGGCGATCTCCTCGCGGGGACCCCGCCGATGCGCATGCGCGTCCGGCTGGCGGACAGCTCGAGCGTCGATGCGCGAGACACGGATTCTGGCGACGACGTGCCGGCTCGCTTCCTCTCGACCCCGATCGCGGGCCCGATCGTGCGGATCGAGGCGGCGGCCGAGTCGTTGAGGGCGACGGGCTCCCCGGCGTTCGCGCAGCGCACTCGGATCGGGGACACCGGCGTCGAGGCGATCGTGGCGAGGCTTCGTCACCCGGGTGCCGCCGGTGTCGGCCGCATCCGCGTGGATTCGCTCGTCGTGCTGTGCCGCGACGACCAGCGGCGTGACGTCGCCCCCGCGAGCGTGCTGAGCCGGCTCGCGATCCGCTGGCAGGGCGTCGAGCTCGCGAGCGCCAGCGGGTTGCCCGCGAGCGGCGGTCGAGCCCCGATCGCGCTGCCGGGAGCCGTGCTCGATGCGGGCGACACGGCGCGCGTCGAGGTCGTGGTGGACGTCTCCGCACAAGCCCCGAGCGGGTTCCTCGAGCTGTCGATCGCGGCGTCGGGGCTCGTCGCCGTCGACTTCAATCAGGGCGGTCCCGTCACTCCCGCAGCCGAGGACGGCGGCGAGCTGCCGCTCGTCTCCGGGCTGACGCGTCTCGATGCGCCCGCGCGCGAGCTGCGGGCCGACCTCGAGGACCGCATGCCCGCAGTACTCGCCGCGGACGGTCGCGAGGTCGTGGCCGGCGTGCTGCGGCTCCGCAACACGGCGGCCGCCGGCACCGACACCATCGAGGTGGATCGCCTGGCGGTGCGCGCCGCCGCTCGAAATTTTGCGGCACTCGCTGCCGGCGCCGGCGCGACGGCCGTGGAAGCCTGGACGGGTGGGGTGCGCTGGGGGGCGACGGGCCCGCTGACCCCGGATTCGACGCTCGCTCTGGTCGTCGCGGCGAGCCCGCTACCCGTTGCTCCCGGCGCGACCGTTGCGCTCGAGCTGCGGTTCCGGACCGTCACGGCCGCCGCGCCCGCGGCGTTTCGGCTCGGGCTCGATTCGGCGGGGGTGAGCGTGCGCCAACCGGCGAGCGCGCTCCTCCACATCGACGTGCGGCCCGAGGTCGGACGGAGCTTCCCGCAATGGACCGGAGCCGGGACGTTTCAGGGGATGACGCTCGCCGCCAGCGTCTCGAACTTTCCGAACCCGTTCGCCGCCGGGCGCGAGGCCACGCACTTCGTGTACTTCCTGCGCGCCGACGCGCGCGTCACGCTGCGACTCGTCACGCTCGACGGAGACCTGGTGCGCACCTCGCTCGATCACGCGCCACGCGCGGCGGGCCTGCGCTCCGAGGACGCATGGGACGGTCGAAACGGAATCGGGCTGACCGTGCGGAACGGCGTCTACGTTGCCGAGCTCGTGGCGCAGTACGACGATGGCGCGACCGAGCGCGTCGTCCGCAAAGTGGCGGTGGTGCGATGAGCGGCCGCGCGCTACGACTGGCGACCGTCTTGAGCGCGTTGCTGCTGGCGCCGCGACCGGCGGCGGCTGCCGAGGATGCGGGCACGCTGTCGCCGTTCGCGCGCGGCGCCGGCAGCCGGGCGATGGGCATGGGCGGCGCCTTCGTCGCGAGCGCCGACGACGCCTCCGCGTTGATCTGGAATCCGGGCGGGCTGGCGCGGGCGTCGCGACTCGGCATGGTCGCCGACTACACCCGCCTCGAGGAGTCCGACGCCGGCGAGCGTTTCGCGGCGCTGGTGGTGCCGAGCTGGCGATGGGGAGCCGTGGGGATCGCGATGCGCCAGATCGGCGTGGGCGGCATCGATCAGCGCGACGATCGCAACGTCGTGCTTCCGGGCGAGCTGTCGGCGTCCGAGACCGAGGTCGCGCTCGGCTACGGGCGGTCGATCGGTCGTGGGATCGGATTGGGAGGGACGCTCAAGCTCCAGCGCTCGGAGGTCGGGCGATTCAGCGGGACTGGTTACGGCGCGGACCTCGGCGCATCGCTCGAAGCCGGCACGCTCATCGGCGACCGGTGGCCGTGGGCCGCACCGCTGTCGGTCGGGCTGGCGGTGCGCAACGCGCTCGAGCCGGGAGAGCGCCTGGATCAGGAGACCGTCCCGGACCCGCGCGTGGTGCGGCTAGGGTGCGCGTGGCGACGGAGCGTCTCGGGGTTCCTCGGGCTCACCGTCGCCGCCGGGCTGGAGCGGGCGGCGGCGCTGTCGACGCGCTTCGACGCCGGGACCGAGCTGGACGTCGGCGGGGCGCTGGCGCTGCGGACCGGCATCCTCGACGGCCGGCTGACGGCGGGCACGAGCGTGCGCTGGGCGGGGTTGTCGGTCGACTACGCGTTCGAGCAGCGCGACCTCGGTGCGGCGCAGCGCGTCGGGATCTCGAAGGGATTTGGACGGACGGTGTCGGAGAGCCAGGCCGCGGCGCGGCTCGCGGAACAGCGCACGCTGGCCGAGCGACTCGACCAAGCGTACGAGCGACGGCTGGCGGATCAGGTGACGGGATTGCTCGCCCGCGCGGAGGAGGCGCGCGCCGCGGGTCGGCTCGACGACGCGCTCGAGGCGGTCACGGCCGCGCGGGCCCTGTCGCCGAAGGACCTCCGCGGCGCGCAGCTGGAAGCGGCACTCCTCGGCGCCGACGGCGATCGTCTGCTCAAGGCCGGCGACGCTGCGGGAGCCGCCCTGTCCTACGGCCGCGCGCTCGAGGCTTGGCCGGGCGACAGTCTCGCCGCCACGGGGCAGCGGCGCGCTCAGGCGGAACTGGCGCTGCGGGCGAATCGCTCGAAGCACGCGCGCGAGCTGGACCAGGGCTACGGGCTGTTCGCGTCCGGCGACCTGCTCGGAGCACGCGCTGTGTTTCGCCGGTTGCGCGACGTCACGCCCACCGACACGACCGCGATGGCGATGCTCGCACGCATCGAGCGGCTGCTCGGCGAGCGGGTGGCGGCGAGCCTGAGCCGAGCGCGTCACGACATCGAGGCCGGCCGGTTCGACGAGGCCGAGCGCGATCTTGACGCGGCGCGCACGCAAGGCGCGAGCGAGTCGGATCTCGTGGCGCTGCGCAACGCGCTGGCGTTCGAGCGCCGGCGCGCGCGGGACGCCCAGAGCAACCTGTCGACCGCCGAACGCGTTCCGGCTGCGGCCGCCGGCCCCACGGACGCCCAGCGGCGTGAGGCGGATCAGCATTATCGGCGCGGCCTCGAGCTCGCCGGAACGGGGCAGATGGACCGGGCGCTGCGTTTCTGGGAGCTCGCGCTGTCGCTCGATCCCGGGCACGCCAGCGCGCGGCAAGCCCTGGAGCGCGAGTACCTGCTGCGGGGCATGGCGGCGTTCGGTCGCGGCAAGTTCTCCGAGGCCGAGACGAATTGGAGCCGCGTCGTCGAGCTCGATCCCACCGACGTGCGCGCTCGATCCTATCTCGAGCGCGTGCGCACCCAGCTCGAGCGGACCCGCGAGCTGACGGGCTCTGGACCATGAGCGACACGACATCGACGACCCCGCTGCCGATGCGCTCCGGGTCCGTTGCGGGCAAGCGATTGCGACCGCTGCTCTCGATCCGCTGGATTCTGCCGCTCGCGACGGTGCTGCTGACGACCCTCGTGGGAGTCGGCGTCGGCGTCGTCGGCGAGCGCAGCGCCCGCCGCACGCTCACCGACGAGCTCGTGCGGCGATTGTGCGCGCAGACCACGAACGTGGCGCTGATGAGCGCCTCCGCGATGCTTACGCCGTACCCCGAGCTGACGCTCCATCCCGTGTTGCTGACGCTCCGCGAGCACGAGCCGGAGCTGGCGCTCGCGACCGTGTGCGACCGCGCCGGCGTCATTCTCGGGGACGCGGATCCGCGGGGATTGGGGCGGAGGTTCCGACCGCCGGCGGGGCTCGTGACCCGGCCGGCGGACCCGTCGGTGCACGGCATCGTCCTCTCGGATTCGCCAACGCTCATCGTCGCGTCGGCGGTCGTGGTCCACCCGAACGGCAGCCCGCTCGGCACCGCGTACCTGGGTCTGCGCCGGAGCTACATCGACGAATCCGTCCGCCAGGCGCGCCAGCCGGTGGTGATCCTGTTCGTGGCGCTGCTGGCTCTCGGTGTCGCGGGGTCGTTCCTGCTGACGTCGTCGCTGCTCAAGCCCATCGGCGTGCTCCACGCCGGGTTCGAGCGCATCGGTCGAGGCGACCTCGACACCCACCTCCGGCTCGATTCACGCACCGAGTTCGGGCTGCTCGCCGAGACGGTGAATCGCATGACCACGGAGCTCAAGGCGGGCCGGCGCCGAGACATCGATCGCGAGCGTCTGGCCCACGAGATCGAGCTGGCGCGCCGCATTCAGCGCTCGCTGTTGCCGCCGGCAAGCTCGACCGGGGGACCCTGCGACGTGGCCGGAGTCCAGCGCGCGGCCGCCGAGGTCGGTGGCGACATCTACGACGTATTCCGGCTGCCCGACGGCCGACTCGGAATGGCGATCGCCGACGTCGCCGGCAAGGGCCTGGCCGGCTGCCTGGTGACGTCGATGGTGGCGGTGCTGCTCGTCGCGCTGCGCGAGCGCTGCTCGTCGCCCGCCGAGCTGCTCGCGACCCTCGACCATACGCTGTCGCAGCGACTGGATCGGGGAGTGTTCGTCACGATGTTCGTCGGCTTCCTGGATCTCGAATCGGGTCGATTCGTCTACGCTTCCGCGGGTCACCATCCCGCCCTGATCGTCCGTACGGACGGCCGGCTGGAATGGCTCGGGTCGCGCGGTCTGCCGATCGGCGCCGACCGCCGCCGCGGCATTCGCCCCACGCTCCACGACGCCGAAACCACGCTCGAGCCGGGCGATCTGCTGCTCCACACCACCGACGGCATTCACGAAGCCGAGGGCGGCCCCGACGGCGAAGCCTTCGGCTTCGACCGGGTCGCAGCCACCGTCGCGCGCGTAGCGGCGTCCGGGCCGGAGCGCGCGATCGCGGCGCTGTCCGAGGCCGTGGCCGCGTGGCGCGGCGAGGCGGATCCCGCCGACGACGAGACGCTCGTCGCCCTGCGCTGGCAGGGTGCGGGAGAGGCGGGTCGCACCGCGGCCCCCGCGGCGCCCCCCGAGCTGTTTGCGGAAGCCCGCCCCCCCGGCAGAGCGGCCAGGCCCCCCCCCCCCCCCCGCGTGCTCGTGCCTATTCAGGAACGGTTCGATCGGGTGCCCGCCCCTTTCCACACGCCTCGCCCCGAGCCCGTGACAGGTATCCCCCCCCCCCC
>JACXTT010001369.1_pt1 | contig 40574 bp, 35 predicted proteins | sample 9270951 | NCBI WGS metagenome assembly JACXTT01 (sample SAMN15532306, study PRJNA645909) | rock metagenome | isolation source: weathered quartz diorite | place: Puerto Rico | collected 2017-06-21
CACCCTCTTCGATCGGGGCCTGTTGTGGTTCGATTCCAACCAACAGGTCCAGCTTGATCCCGAGCTCGACGGATCCGAATACGCACCCTTACGTGGTCAGGCCCTAAGGTTGCCCCTGGAGCCATCGCAGCGGCCTCACCCAGATCACTTGAAACACCATCGCATGCACACCGCCCGTCAACCCGATTGAGATTGCCGCATGCGCCTATTTGATCTGATCAAGATCTGGGAGCCCGCCTTCACCCCTGAGCAAGCGAAGGTCCATCTGGCGCGCCACAACGACGTGGAGCCGCCCTTGGCAGTCTACCTGCGTGGTCAGTTCGAAGAGTGGCAGCGCTGGCAGAACGGACGAAATTTCCAGCGGCGCTATGTCGTGTCTCTAGTAAATGTGGACCGACCGACGCGCTGGCTGTATGCCGGCCTTTTCATCAGCAAGGGCTACACGCGTGAACCGGCGCCGTCGAAGTATTGCGAATATGACTTAGTTCGCGTCGCCAGCGCAGACGCATGGGCCGGGCGCCTGTTCCTTGAAAGTGTCTATGTCAAGCGCAATTCGTATCTCTTGGGAGAAACGCTGGCTGAGGACCTCACGGTGACTGAGCTGCTGGCCGAGCGTCTCAGCATCGGTCAATTCCCTGGATACAAGCTGGTGAACATCACCATTGGGGACCTGGAAGCGCTGGTCCGCCATGGCGCTGAATCGTGGCGGGCCGCCCTTGCTGCGGTGAAGGGGATTTACGTCATTTCAGACAGCGCCACGGGCAAGCTCTACGTGGGCAAAGCGGACGGGGGCGATGGGATTTGGGGGCGCTGGTCCACTTACGCGCGCACCGTCCATGGCCACAACGTCGCCCTCGAAAAGGAGTTTGGTCTCGACGCGACAGCCGAGCGAAAAAAGGACCTGCGATTTTCGGTGCTCGAAATCGCTGACCTCAATGCTACGGACATCGACGATCGAGAGACACACTGGAAGCGGGTGCTCAACTCACGTGCGTTTGGCTACAACCGGAACTGATGATGACGGAATTCGAATACCTGGTCACCGTGAACGCCATGGTCACCCGCTGACACCTAGCTCGCCAAGGGAAGCCGCTGACGCGCGTGGCCTTCGCCAATGCGGAGCGTGCGAAAAAAAAGGGCCAGAGTCCGTTTCCGCTGCGGTCCACACTCTCGAGCCTTACCGAAGCTGTGCCACCTGTCGACTCATCTGGCTTTGGAATCCATGGCCTTCCGCACGCCTGCGAATCAAGCTGATCGATCTCGCCAATCTTCAGTTGACCGGTGTGGACTCGCGCTGCCCCATAGCCGCCACCACCCGCGCCAGCTTCTCCGGATTGCGCTGGACGTGGACCTGGGTGATGCGCTCCCCATCGCTTTCGTAGCACTGCACCGATTCCAGCTCGCCCTTGACGTAGCGCAGCACGCCGAACTTGCCATTGATCATCGCCAGCTCGATCCGGATCACGTCCTTGTAGCGCAGCGTGGCGGCGAACAGCAGCTGGGCGATGCGCGGGCCACCCATCAGGGGCTTGGGAAGGCTGGTGACACGGCCGCCTCCATCGCCCACCAGGATCGCGGTATCGGCCAGCATGGCTTTCATGCCGGCCAGGTCGCCGCGTGCGAGGACCTCGGCGAATCGGCGCATCAGCGTCTGATGCGCCTCGATGGGCGCCGGCGGGTGCGGGCTGGCCTCGCGGAGTTGCGCCTTGGCCCGGTGCACGAGCTGGCGGCAGCTGCTCTCGCTCTTGCCCAGGGCCTCCGCCACGTCGGCATAGTCCACGTCGAACACTTCGCGCAGCAGGAAGGCGGCGCGTGCCTCGGGCGTCAGGCGCTCGAGCAGCATGAGGAAGGCGACGGAGACGTCGCTCGAGAGCTCCTGGATGTCCTCGGGCGTGGCGGGCCGCTCGGTGAGCACCGGTTCGGGCAGCCAGATGCCGACGTAGTGTTCCCGCCTGGCCTTGGCCGCGCGCAGGTGGTCGATGGCGATGCGCGTGGTGGTGGCCACCAGCCACGCCTCGGGGTTGTTGACGCCGCCCCTGTCTGCCGCGTGCCAGCGCAGCCAGACGTCCTGCACGATGTCTTCGGACTCCGCCACGGAACCGAGCATGCGATAGGCAATGCCCTGCAGCCTGGGACGCAAGGCGTGAAACGTGGCGGTGTCGGCGTCCATGGGGAAGGCGTGTGTGCCGGCGCGGGGGTTACAGCCTACGCCGATCGGCACAGGAACGTGGCGACCGGCCCGCCGCCCGGTGGGGATGTCCATCCCGGACGTGGTGGCGGGCCGACGCGGTCCAGCGGGGTGCTCAATGCGTCGGGACGAGCACCGGCTTGCTCTGGTCCTTCAGCAGGAACACCACGAACTTGGCCGGCGCGGTGCGGCTGGCGTTGCGCCCCACCGTATGCACGTCTTCCGGTCCTTCGTAGAAGGTCTGGCCCGGCCCCAGCGTCACTTCCTTGCCGCCATTGACGGCCATGACGATGGAACCCTCGAGCACGTAGACGAAGGCGTGGGCGTAATGCCGGTGGACCGGATCGACCGAGCCCGGCGGGTAGGTGACGAGGATCATCTTCCCTTCTTTGCCGGGATAGTCCTTGAGGTCCTTGGTCATCAGGTCCGAGACCTGGGCCATGGCCGGGGTCGAAGCACTCGGTGCCTCGTGGGGCTGCTGGGCAATGGCGGCGCCGGAGGCGAGGAGGCACAGCAGGCCAATCGTTTTGAACAGATGCATGGAGATCTCCCGATGAAAGGTCCGCACGTTGGGTGCGGGCTTCGAAGCAGCGGTCGGCATGGCGGCGCCACGCCGGCCCGTGGTCATTCCAGTCCGGCCTTGTCGAGGCCGTAGGCCTTGTCGGCACTGCCCGGCACGCCGGTGAAGGCGACGTTGATGCGGTTCCATGCGTTGATGATCATCACGGCGTAGGTGAGATCGGTGAGCTCCTTCTCGGAGAACTGCTCGCGTACCGACGCGTAGATGTCGTCGGGCACGCCATGCGGCGGCAGCTGGGTCAGTACTTCCGTCCAGGCCAGGGCCGCGCGCTCGCGAGCGGAGAACAGCGGCGATTCGCGCCACACGGGCAGGTGGTAGAGGCGCAGCGGCCGCTCGCCGTGAAGCACCGCCTGCTTGGTGTGCATGTCCAGGCAGAACGCGCAGCCGTTGATCTGGGAGGCGCGGATGTCGACGAGATGGCTGATGGTCGCATCTAGCCCCGACTTGGCTACCTGGGCGTTCATGGCGGCCAGTTTGTTGAACAGCTCGGGCGATTGCTGCTGGTAGTCGATTCGCTGTGTCATGTTGCCGATCCTCGATGGGGATGACGCCGTTTCTCAGTGGCCCTGAGAGACAGGCTTGCGCTCGTTGGGTGAGGGTCATCAGCCTAGTGACGGCGCCGCAGGCCCGGTAGGCGCCGTGGCGGGCTCTTGATGTTGCCTCCGGGGAAACAATCGGCCGAGGCTGTCACAGACCGCGTCGCTGAAACGTCTGTCAGGTAAGGGCCGGCGAATGCCGGCGTTGGCTGAGCTTCTCGGTGACGAGCGCCTGGCCCCGACCGCTTCGGGTACGACAGATGACCTTCAACACGCACGATCAAACCCATTGCGCGAACGGCGATGGCCTCGCGTCGAGCTTTTCGGCCAGTTACGCGGGCGTGGTCGCGTTCATCGCCGTCGCGGACGAAGGCAGCTTTGCCCGCGCGGGCGACCGCCTGGGCATTGGCCGCTCGGCGGTGAGCCGCAGCGTGCAGAAGCTGGAGGCCCAGTTGGGCACGCGGCTGTTCCTGCGTACCACCCGCAGCACCACGCTGACGCGCGAAGGCGAGCTGTTCTACCGGAACTGCCGTCCGGGCGTGGAGCGCATCGTGCAGGCGCTGGAAGACATGCGCGACCTGCGCGAAGGCCCGCCCCGCGGCCAGCTGCGGATAAGCGCCACCACCGGGTTCGGGCGTCGCGTGGTCGCGCCGTTGCTGCATGGCTTTCGCGCACGCTATCCGGACATCGCCGTCGACCTGCTGCTGGACGACCGCATCACGGATTTCAGCGCCGATCGGGTGGACGTGGCCTTCCGCGACGGGCGCATGGAGGACAGCCAGGTCGTTGCCAGGAAGCTGATACCGATGCCGATGCTGGTCTGCGCCTCGCCGGCGTATCGACGCGCGCATGGGCTTCCGCGGCAGGTGGACGACCTGGCCGCCCATCACTGCATCAATTTGCGTACGGCGTCGGGCCGCATCTTCGAGTGGGAGTTCAAGGTGGGCGGCAAGGTGCAGAAGTTCCTGCCGTCGTCCACCTGCACGTTCAACGATGAAGAGCTGGTGCTCGAGGCCGTGCTCGACGGCCAGGGCGTGGCGCAGATGGCGGGCTACCAGATCAGCCCGCACCTGCGCAGCGGCCGCCTGGTGGCCTGCCTGGCGCAGTACGCGCCTGACGACCGTGGACATTACCTCTGCTACCTGAGCCGGCAGCAGCTGCCGGGGCGGATCCGCGTCTTCATCGACTACATGACGGCCGCCATTCGCGCCCTGGACCTGGAATGCATGAGCGGACTGGCACCGACCTTGTGCGCGCTGCCCGGCGGGTTGAATACGGCCGCCATGGCGCGGACGGCCTGACGCCACTGCTCGTCGCGAACCCCGGCGATTGATGCCTGGCAAGCAACACGGCGAGTCCCTTGGCGGATCTACCCGTGGCCTGGCACCACGCCTAGCATCGATGCATCCCACGTTTTCAGCATCAAAGACAAAGGCAGGCTTCCCATGAAGATCGTCGTCATCGGTGGTACCGGGCTCATCGGCAGCAAGGTCGTCGAGCGCCTGCGCAAGCGCGGTCACGAGGTGGTTCCGGCCGCGCCCTCCCTGGGCATCAATGCGCTGACCGGCGAGGGCCTGGAGGCCGCGATGGCGGGCGCCGAGGTCGTGATCGACCTGGCCAACTCGCCCTCGTTCGAGGACAAGGCGGTGCTGAACTTCTTCGAGACGTCAGGACGCAACCTGGCGGCGGCAGAGAAGAAGGCGGGCGTGAAGCACCACGTGGCGCTGTCGGTGGTGGGCACGGGTCGTCCGGCCTTCGACACCAGTGGATACATCCGCGCCAAGGTGGCCCAGGAAGCGTTGATACGCGCCGCCGGCATCCCGTTCACCATCATCCACTCCACGCAGTTCTTCGAGTTCCTGGGCGGCATCGCCGGGGATGGCGGAGCGCAGGATGAGATCCACCTGTCGAGCGGGTACATGCAACCCATCGCCTCGGACGACGTCGCCGATGCGGTCACCGACTATGCGCTTGGCCCGGTGATCAACGGCGTGGTGGAGATTGCCGGCCCCGAGAAGGCGCCGCTGGCGGAGATGGTGCAGCGCTTTCTTGCCGCCACGGGCGATCGGCGCAAGGTCGTCGCGGATCCGGCGGCGCCCTACTTCGGCGCGGTGCTGGAACCCGATACCTTGCTGCCGGCGAAGGCGGCACGACTGGGCGCGCAGGACTTCAAGGCGTGGTTCGCGCGATCGGCGTACGCCAACCGTGGTACGTCAACGTGACGTGCCACTGCGTGCCAGGCGGCCGTTCGCCGGCGGCACGTATCGGGCGCGAGTGGAAACGCGCGGCCATTCTGGATATCTGGCCGTGCGGCCCGGATCGTCCGATGCGAAGTGCGTTGCCGGCGCAGGACCATTCGGGCATTCGGGCAACTGTCGTTGCCCCAGTGGGCTTACTCGCCTGAGGCGAACCATGGGCCACTTGCGTCCCCCACCCACGTCCCTGCTCGACAAGCACGCCGGATCGGACTTCCTTCCGCTCTACACGACGACCGTGCACGTCACCGGCGGCGAATCGAGGCATGGGCGCGCCTCGGGCGTGGCCCGCTCGGACGATGGCATGCTGGACGTGCAACTGCGGATGCCGGAGCAGTTGGGCGGGCCAGGTGGCGGCACCAATCCCGAGCAGCTGTTTGCCGCCGGCTACGCAGCGTGTTTTCACGGCGCGCTCAGCCTGCTCGCGGAGCGGGAACACATGGTGATCCCCGATGCCGAGGTCATCGCCTCGGTTACTTTCGGCCGTGATCCGGTCGACGGTCTGTTTGCGCTGACCGCGGATATCCGCATTCGCCTGCCCGGTGTCGACCGCGCGATCGCCGAAGCGCTGGTGCGCAATACGGAGCGCATCTGCCCGTACGCGAAGATGGCGAGGGCCGGCATCGAGTGCATCGTCTTGCTGGATTCCTGAGGCAAGCGATTGCCGGTTCCTGCATCTGGTGAATTTGGCACCCGTCTTCGCGTCCGCCATGCGTTGCAACGGCCGGCCGAAATCGCAGTCAAAGGCAGACGTAAGCCATGAAATCTTGACCGTCTGTCGGCAACAGGCACCCTTCGAATGCTTGCCAGGACCAGCACACCGTTCGATCCAGGTCGGCAACGATGCTCAACCCGCTCGGGATCTGCACCTGCCTGCTGACTCAGGTCAATGTGGGTAAGCCGTGCCACTCGGACACTAGGCAGATCTGCGCTTAGCCGCGCATGCGACTAGAGCCAGTGAGAGGAGAACGCGCGATGTCGACTTCAAAATTCCGTGAGCTGACCACGAAGACCAATCAGCACCTGGCGCCCTTGCGTGCCGGGTTGCCGGACGTCATGCAGGGCTTTGGATCGCTGGCACGGAGCGCCATGGCGCCGGGTGTATTGGACGAGACCACCAAGGAGCTGATCGCCATGGCCATCGGCGTGGCCATGCGCTGCGACGATTGCCTGGGCTTCCATGCCAAGGCCCTGGTAAGGCTTGGGGCCACGGAGCAGCAGGTCCACGAGATGCTTGGCGTTGCCGTCTATATGGGAGGCGGGCCGTCACTCATGTATGCCGCTCATGCACTGGAGGCGTTCAAGGAGTTCTCCGGCGGGGCGGGCTGAAACGACTTGCCCGAACGCCCTGCCCTCCACCTTCTTCTGGGTTGAGGGTGCCTTGCCAGGCGACCAGTCAATGCAACGGAATGGGGTCAGAGGCTGCGGTTCCCCACGTTTTCAGCTCGGTACGCGCCTCTGATTGTGCACGTCCGGCAGTAACGAGCGTACGCAACACCGCCATGACGCTTTCGAGGCCCCGGATAGCCTTGGGGTCAGCGGCCGCAACGTGCTACCTGAGGTGATCTTCCAGCAGGTGACTCATAAGCCCCTGAATGGCGCCACGGGTTGAGGCAGCCTGCTGGCCAACGCGAGACCCTCGGGCGATAACGACTGCTTCGGGTTGAATCAGTGCATTCATGGTGCCCTCTGCCGGCTCCGCCGGGGCGCGGCCCGTCAGTCTCGCGTTGGCAATAAATCGTAAGTTTGTCACCAAGCCATCGTAACTTTGCACGTTGGCTTGCACGCTGGGTGGGTCTTCCCCGGCGGTCGATCACCAGGGGCTTGCTATCCATGAATGGTCGCGCGGTGCTTCCGCGCAGGCGCGCATGCGTAGTGGGCTGAAAACCCACGTTACAAGGATGACTGATGCGTAACCCTATCCCCCGCAAGGCGCTGCCCGTCGCCATTGCATGGCTGCTCGTCGCCGCACCGCTTGCGGCCCAGAACATCACCACGTCCGGTGTCAGCGGGCGCGTGGTGGACGCTTCGGGGCGCCCGGTCGCCGACGCTACCGTCTCCATCGTGCACCAGCCCTCGGGCACGACGAAGCAGGTGACGACCGATAGCGATGGCCGCTATGCAGCGCAAGGCCTGCGCGTGGGCGGTCCCTTCGAGATCACCGCCAGCAAGGCGGACATGGCGCCCGTCGGACAGCACGACATCTACCTGCAGCTGGGCCAACCATCCACCATCAACCTCAGCCTGGGCGCCACGGCGCAGGCAGCGAGCACGCTCGGCGCGGTCACGGTGAATGCGTCGGCACTGGCTCAGGTGTTCACCTCGGATAACAAGGGCCTGTCGACCAACCTTTCGCAGAAGCAGCTGGAGGCCACGCCCCAGGGCAACCGTTCGATCGATGACATCGCGCGCCTCGACCCGCGCATCACGGTGATCGACCAGGGCGTCGGTTCGATCTCCGCCAACGGCATGAACAACCGCTACAACAATATCGCGGTGGATGGCGTGAGCCAGGGCGATCCGTTTGGCCTGAACGCCAATGGCTTGCCGTACCAGAAATCGCCGATCTCGCCGGAGGCCATCGCTGGATACAACCTGTCCACCGCGAGCTTCGACACGAGCTCCGACACGGTGGGCGCGGACGTCAACGCCGTGACGAAGTCCGGCACCAACCAGTACCACGGCTCGGTGTACTACTCCTATCGCAATGCCAGCAAGCTGGTGGGCGATGCCGGCTGGCTGCCCAGCAGCAATCCGGGCTACCAGTACCATGGCTACAAGACCGACTGGACCGGCGGCTTCAACGTCGGCGGCCCCATCGTCAAGGACAAGCTGTTCTTCTTCGTGTCCGCGGAGCACGAGCGCACGGATGGCATCGGCGCGGATTCCGCCAACGGCCTGGATTACTCGCTTGGCAGCGGCCCCTCGACCAGCAACAAGGTGTCGCCGGGTGACCTGCAGAAGATCATCGACGCGGCCACGAAGCTGGGCTTGAAGCCAGGTACGTTCGGCGGCGCCACGGGCCTGGCGTACGACGACAAGCGTTACCTCGCCAAGGTGGACTGGAATATCACCAACGAGCACCGCGCCAGTTTTACCTACCAGCGCACCGAGGAAGAACTACCGGCCGTGGGTGGCAACAGCGCCAACAGCGTGGGCCTCACCAGCTACACGTATACCAAGGCCATTACCACCGACAACTACGTGCTGCATGTGTTCGACGACTGGACCGACAGCTTCTCCACCGAAACCAAGGTGGGTTACCAGAAGTTCGTACAGGACACCACCGCGCCGTACCAGCAGCCTGCGGTGAACGTGAACTTGTCACCCGACGGCAAGGGCCCCTCGGTGAACCTGGGCGAGGAACGCTATCGCCACTACAACCACATCGACACCAAGAAGTTCAGCCTGTTCCTCGCCGGCACTTACGTGATCGGCGACCACGCCATCAAGGGCGGTATCGATTACCAGAGCAACAAGATCTACAACCTGTTCGGCCAGACCCAGTTCGGCCAGTACAACTTCTGGGGCATCACCAATTTCCAGAACGCCAACTACAACTCGTACATCCTCTACCACCCCGCACCCGGCTATGCGCTAGGCGACATCGCTGGCCGCTGGACGTACAGCCAGTACAGCCCGTTCCTGCAGGACACCTGGCAGGTCAACGACCAGCTGTCGGTGCAGTATGGCGTGCGCGTCGACATTCCGGACGCCAACGTCAAGCCGGAGTACAACGCGGCTTTCGCGAAGGCCTTCGGTTTCCCCAACAATTTCGCCATCGGGCCGGGCAACCGTGTCGTCGAGCCGCGCCTGTCGTTCAATTACCTGTTCGACAGCAGCTACCGCACGCAGCTGCGTGGTGGCGTCGGTCTGTTCCAGACCACACCGCCGATCGTGTGGCTGACCAACCCTTACCAGAACAACGGCGTGACGTTGCTGAACTACACGTCGTACGCGCCATCGACGGCAGCTTTCAGCCCCGATCCGCTCAACCAGAACATCCCCGCCGGCGGCGGCGCGGGCTCGATCGACACGATCGACCCGAACTTCAAGATGCCCACGGTGTGGAAGGCCTCGCTGGCACTCGACCGCGAGCTACCGTGGTGGGGCCTGGTGGCTTCGGCCGAGTACCAGCACATCAAGGTACGCGACGGCATCCTGTATGAAGCACTGAATTTCGGCACGCCCACCGGCACGCTGCCGGACGGTCGCGAGCAGTTCTGGAAGACGCCGGGCGAAGCGCCCAAGACGGCGGATTCGCTGGCCAACCAGAACAGGGCCTTCAGCAACCAGTCGACCTACCTCACCAATACGAAGAAGGGCAAGTCGGACACCTTCACTCTCGCACTCAGCAAGCCGTTCGGCGATGAGTTCTCGGGCACGGTCAGCGCTACGTTCAGCCACGCCACGGACGTGGATCCGGGCACCGATACGATCGCGTTCAATGGCTATTCGCGCGTGGCTCGCCGCAACCCGAACAGCGACGTGCTGGCGACGTCCAACTACAACATTGCGCAGAGCCTGAAGGCCTCGCTGAACTGGCAGCACGCGTTCTTCGGCAACTACTACACGCAGGTGTCGCTGTTCTACAACGGCCATACCGGCACGCCCTACACCTGGGTCTTCGCCAACGATGCCAATGGCGACACCATCGCCGGATGGGATCCGGTCTATATCCCGGCGGTCAACGATCCGAAGGTGGCCTATGCGAAGGGCACCAGCGCCCAGGTCATCCAGCAGTTCCAGGACTACCTGGCCAACAACGGCTACCTCAAGGACCACCGCGGCCAGATCGCCTCGCGCAATGGCGACCATACCCCGTGGGTCAACCAGCTGGACGTGAGTTTCTCGCAGGAAGTACCGGGCATTTTCGCCGGCAACAAGGGCGTGATCCGCCTGGATATCTTCAACTTCCTTAACCTGCTCGATAAGCACTGGGGCGATGTGCGCAACACCGGCATCTATCCGACCCGCACCCTGGCCAGCTACGGCGGCGTCAATGCCCAGGGCCAGTACGTGTACTCGCTGCCCACCGACAAGAACGGCAACTACCAGCCGCAGCAGCTGACCACGTATGACGGCGGCTTCTACGACCCGAGCCGTGTGGTGTCGCGCTGGTCCGCGATGGTGACGCTGCGCTACAACTTCTGATCGAGACCCGTCCATCGGGTTGCGGCAACCACAGGGAGCGGGCATCGCAGGATGCCCGCTCCCTTGTTCGTTCTGCCTTGCCCACCGGATGCCCGTTCTGGCTGACGGGTGAGCCAACGGCCAACTTGTGCTTGCAGCCACACTGTGCACTTACCCATAAGTTGGCCGCCTGGCTGACTCATGAATTGGCCTTACAGCCCGACGCAATGACAAGAGTTTTGCCATCGAATTGCGCCGCGCCCACACTCAAACCGAACCCGGGTCAGTCAGCCATCGGCAGCGCGTGCACCGCTCTCTGCGTCCGGAACGCCGGCGCTCAGCTCCAGCCAATCAAGCTCCACTTCCACCTGGCGATACGCATCATCGCCAATCTCGTCCGTACGCCTGAGATCCTCGATCGCCTGCCGTGCCACGCCAACCAGCTGACGTCGCAGCACCCTTCCGTGGCTATGACCAAGTCGATTGCTAGCGCCGTGGCCGTCTCGATTTGATATGGGCGCCGAATGGCACTGGAGTCTGCGAAGACAGGCACGCGCGGGCGTACCCTCAGCGCACGGTGATTGCGGCACTACCCGTTGTTGAACGGGCGGAGTTATCCGCCCCTGGGGGACGGCCTTGGCAAGCGGCTGGGGCAAGGGAGCGGTCGCCAATAAAGACCTGGCAATCCCATTGGAGGTCGCCATTCGTGCCATGGGCATCGGTAGGAATGAGCACGATGACGGGGTCCGGTACCGCCCCTGTATTTCGGGTGGTCAGGGTGATGACCCCACCGTCGGCGACATGCACCCGCGACACGTAGTCGCTCGCCGGCATCGCTTCCCGGTACTGGAAATCGCTTGCACTGACCTTGGATACGTCCCTTTTGATGGTGGCGTCTTCCAGTACCGCGAGTTTCGTGCTCGCCACGCTATCGATGGCATCCGCGACGCGATGCCTGGTGCGATACGTCTCCCACGACGGGAATCCGAGCGCACACAGCCACGCAACGACACCCACGACCAAGGCTGCACTACCAACAAGGGCTCTGGTTCTTCGAATCATGGCCATGGCGAGAGGGTAAACCGTTCGCGCACTCGGAAAACTCAAGGGTCTCTCCCATTGGCGATGGAGCAAGAGCCCTTCGCCAACGATGCCCTATACCGCAGGTGCTTCCCAATCCCAAACTATCGCTCAGACGTTGCCGATTGGGGTAAACGGCACGTCAATTTTGACCTTCACACATTCGCATTCCTTTCGTCCTTGGCTTCCACGCGTGGCCCGGGCTGCTTGAGGCCCACATGGATCCCGGCCAGGAAAGCCATGGCGAGGGACAGGTGCGGGCCGGAAAGGATACGTTGGTGAGCCAACTCATCGCCACCACCATCACCGGGAAGGTGAGGAGTTGAGGCTCGATGGGACTCGACGGCAAGTCGGACCAGTTGGCATGGCTGGAACACACCTTTGGCGCTCCCGAAGAGGATTTGGCCCTCTGGTCCATCATCACCTAGCACGGGTCGGTGGATGTACACGACTGCTGTTGCGACGAGCAAATGCTCGCTTTCCTACCGAATCGCAACGAACCGGCCAGCTTCCTCTATGGCCTCCTGGGCAAATACGGGGCGCAGGCGGTCCATGGGTGCGAAATCACGACACAAGTGCTTTTCGGCCGGAAAAAAAGCACCATGACTAAAGGTGGGCGCACAACGCCCGATACCTGCGGCAGGGTTGATATCATCCGGCTTGAAATAACGACACTGTTCGCACACGATCATCGGAATTTGTTGGAATGACGCAAGGATTCCGCTACTCGCTCTCGGCACCTACGCCATTAGCCACGGTGCATCAAACGGCTTGTCGGCGCCAGCGGATTCGTCCGCGCCCACCTTCGCCACCCATATCTGACGAGATGCATGGTTCGGGCGTTTGCGGACGATGATATAGAGGATGCCGTCGCGAGCCGTGACGGTGATGTTGCGAGGATCGGCACAGGCGGGCAAAGCAAAGTGCCGATGAAAGGTGCCATATCGTCGCTCGACATGCAGGAACGATTCACGGCAATCCTGTGATTCGGTCTTTCGTACGCCACTGATCGTCAGCACGCCATGTTCCAAATGGACCTTGATCGAATGGGGCGTGATACCGGGCGCATCGACATAGACGATGAAGCGGCGTTCTTCTTCCTTGATATCCACTTGGGGAACCCATGGGTGTGCGAGCGCCGCGCGATCCTTGGTCGCCATTGTTCGAGTTGAACGGCTCTCAAACATTCGGTCAAAGAGTTGCTTGACCGGGTCCGTGGAAGACATACGGTCCGGCCAGTCAGACCGTTGCAGCATGTTGTCTGCCATGGTGGAATCTCCGCTATATGCCGCAAGGAAGCGTTGACGTGACGAGCACGACACCCTGCTGCACCCGCCACGTCAACGCAACCCAGTGCGTTAGTGTTGGTCTGCCCCTGTCTTGGCTACGCGGATGCGACGCGGGGTAGTCTCTGGGCGCTTGGGAATGATGACTTGCAGCACACCGTTGCGACCGGTGGCCGTGATGCCATCCGGGTCAGCACTGTCAGGCAGGGCAAAACGCCGATGAAAGGCCCCATAGCGACGTTCAATTCGGGTGAACTGCTCCGCGCTTTGTTCGATGTCAGCCTTGCGTTCGCCTTTGATGGTCAGCATGCCTTTGTCCATTTGCACTTCAATCGCCTCCGGCTCCACGCCAGGAATATCGGCATAGATCACGAAGCGATGCGCCTCCTCCTTTATGTCGACACGCGGAGTCCACTGGCTCGTCACGACCGACGAATCGTCAGCCGACGAGTTTTGAAAAAGACCACCCTCAAAGACTCTGTCGAACATTTGCTTGACGGGATCCTGCGTCAACGACTGCCCGGGCCATTCGGGCAAACGAATCAACTTGCTGTTCATGGTTAATGACCTCCGTGATCGATAGCTATCGCATGGAATCGATACCATTCGCTCACGCCTTCGCGCGCCGGCAAGAAAAAAACCTGCGCGACACAATAAGCGCGCAGACAAGAAATGGGCGTACCAGGGCGCCACGTCATGCCCGGCGCAACAGAAGGCTAAGCAATGACAGCCTGTTGCTCGATCTGTCGAACTTTCGACTTTACCGCCTCGTCGGTGTGAATCTCGATTCGACGTGGTTTCATCGCCTCGGGTAACTCACGGGTGAGGCTGATGGTCAGGAGGCCATCGGTGAGATGGGCGTCCGTGACCTGGACGTGTTCTGCCAGTTCGAATTGGCGAATGAAGGGACGATAGGCGATGCCTCGGTGCAGGTATTCGCCGTCGACATCATGCTTTCGCTCGCCCTTGATGACGAGCAGGTTTTCCTGCACAGAGATATCGACGTCTTCGCACCGGAACCCGGCTACCGCCATGGTGACCTGATAGCGATCGTCCTCGAGCTTTACGGTATCGAAGGGTGGCCAGTTATCCGGCTGTTGCGCCTGGGCCGCTTCGAGTAGTCCGAAAATGCGCTCGAAACCGATGCTTGAACGATGGAGTGGGGAAAAATCAAGAACAGTTCGCATGGCCATATCCTCGTGAGAGCAACATGGAAAAGTGACTATTCATTGCGCTGCCAAGTGGCATGGCGCGCTGGGCCCGTAGCGTCCAGCGGCAGGCATTTTAAGCATCAAGGATCGATTTTCAAGACTCCGCTTTCAGCGTTTGTTTAGCTGTCCAGAAGTGAAAACCTGCCACGTCAGGTAGCGCACGGCGCCAGGGCGATGTTGTGCACAGCGCCGCGCCATGGCGCCCCTATATGCCGGTGTGTGGGTCACCGGTCTCTCGACGCAATGCCACCCCAATGTGGCGCCAGTGCGGCGATGGCAACAAAACCGCGGGCATGATCCAAACCGAAACTAGGTCAGTGAGCCGTCGGCAGCGCGTGCACCGCTCTCTGCGTTTGGAACGCCCGCACTCAGTTCCAGCCAATCGAGCTCCGCCTCTACCTGGCGATAGGCATCATCGCCAATCTTGTCCGTGCGCCTGAGATCCTCGATCGCTTGCCGTGCGACGCCAACCAGCTGGCGTCGCAGCACGTTACCGTGGCTATTGCCGGGACTGAACTCCCGCACCGAACCGCTCAATGTTTCGGAGATCTCTTGCCTGAGTCGCGCAGCTGCAGGCGTGGATTCGTCGCCCAACTCAGCCAGGGCGGACCTCGCCGCCGCCGTTCGCGCCAATGCGATCTCGTTTTGCACGGTGTAGTCAGGTGGCAGGCGAATGAATCCAAGAAGGGGACGCAAGGTCAGGCCCTGAATGGTCAGCGTTCCCAGTACGACAACGAATGCGGTGAGCTGGATGAAGTCGCGATAGGGAAAGGTGGATGGCAGCGCCATCGCGGCGGCTAGGGTCACGATGCCTCGCATGCCCGACCATCCAACCAGGATCGCACCCCCGAGGTTCGCTCTGTAGGTAGACGTGTTGTCGTCCAATCCACGCTTCAGTCGAACGAGTGCATAGTGGATCAGCTGTAGGACCAAGCGGACCCCTATCACCACCCCGAGGATGACGACAGCCATCAGCATCGAATGAACGCGCTGTTCGGGAGACAACGCTTCAAGAACGGGGCGCAGCTGTAACCCGATCAGGGTGAAAGCGAGGGCATTCAGTACGACCGTGGCTGAGTCCCAGATGGCGAACGAGGCCAGCCGGACGTGTGCAGGTGCCGAATAGTCGTTCCTCTGGGCCAGGGTGATTGCGAACGTAACCACAGTGACAATAGGCGAAAGGCCGAGCCGGTCGCTCGCCAGCCATAGCCCGAATGTCAGGCCGAACTGGAAGATCACCGCGCTGGACACGTCTTCAAATCGCGCCATGAGCCAGCTGGCAGGAAAGGCCAAAAGCACGCCAGCCGCCGCACCGGCAAGAACGACGACTGTGAATAGCGGGACTGCCTGGCCGGCAGCGAAACTTCCGAGCATGGCGGCTGAAACAGCAACCTTGTAGATGAGCAAAGCGGAAGCGTCGTTGAGCATGCTTTCGCCTTCCAACACCATGCGGATGCGTAGCGGCAAGGGAACTCTTTTCAGGACCGTGGTGGCCGCGACGGCATCTGGCGGCGCCAGAAGCGCCCCAAGCGTGATCGCGGCAGCCCATGACATGCCCGGCATCAGATGACGTACGACTGCCGCCACAGCGAAGGTCGTCAAGGCAACTGCTACGAGCACCAACGCCATGACGTGATCCCAGCATTCCCAAAGATCGCGCAACGACGTCCGGAACGCCGCATCCATCAGGACCGGTGCAACAAAAATGACGAGGATCAGATCGGGTGAAATCTCCAAGCTCGGCGCATGCGGGAGCAACGCCACCAGTGCGCCACCGACTGCAAGGATGGTGGGGTATGGCAGTTGCAGTCGCCTGGCGAGTGAAGCGACCAAAGCAGCACCGAGCAACAGCGCAAGGATTGTTTCAAAGATCTGCATAGAGCGTGGCACCTGGCTTCATCGAAAGGCATGCAGGCCCACGGCGTGTTCAAGAAGCGACGCCAGGCAAGTGATCTCTCGCGTAGCGCAGACCGCTGTTGCCGCTCGCCGCACTGAGCCCGTTCCGCCATGGCAGTACCGCAACCGCAAGCCGTTCAAGTGCATCAACCTGGACCTGCCAGCGCCCTGGCGTCCACTGAAATGCGCGCGGCTAGCTCCTGCACTGCTTGCTGGTAGGCTCTCGTCAATTGCGGATAACCCACCAGGGCCGCTTCATCGAAATTGCCGCTCCCGGACATGCGAATCCGCTTGGGATCATTGGCGAAGGCCAGTTGCCAATCCGCCACAAGCTGCACGCGTTGACCCGGCCATGCGTCGATTCGTCGGATCTGCACCTTTACCAGCAATACGGGGTCGTGGGGCTCCTGGGACAGTCCGGCGATGTCCTGCGTATTCAACATGGTCGCGAGGTGCGCAGAGAGCGCTCCGCGAACCTCGTCCCCGAGAGGACTGGCCCAGCGCTCGCCATCCAGCACGGTCACACCGCTTTGACCCTTCCGCACGACCATCTGGGGCTGATCCAGCTCGGCGGAGATACCGATGGGCATTACATTAATGAAGAACCGGGCGGCGGACGCTGTCGTTGCCTCGTGGCTTAGTGGCGGGCTCAAGGTGTAGTAGTGGATGGGCGCGGATGAGCACGCGGCGAGCGCGCCGATCATGGCGATCAGGCCGGCATGGAGTGCGGCTTTCATTGGGCATGTACCTTCGAATCAGGGCTGGTAGGAGCGGACGGGGCCGACCGCGTATCGTTCGGCAATCCCTTCAGCAGGGCATCGGGGTGGCGACCCAGCATGTCGGTGAGCGTGCGTACCGATTGGGCCGTGCGCTGTACTTCCAGCAGGGTCTGCTGCAGGTTCTGCTGCAGTGGAGCGTTATCGCCGAGCGCCCCTTGCACGGTCTGGAACGTGAGACCGGCCTGCTGCAATGTCTGCGTTGTGGCCGGAAGCACCTCGCCGTTGACCTGCTTGAGGCTCTTGTCCAGGTCGACGAGCGAGGCGTCGAGATGCTGGCCGATCGCATCCAGTGGCATCTTCTCCACCTTGCTGACGATATTGGCGACCTGCTCCTGCATATGGTCGAAGCTGCCAGGCACCGTGGGGATGCTTATCGGCCGGGCCGTAGGATCCATGGCGACGTTGGGCGCATGCGACACGAATTCGAGCGAGACGTAGAGCTGCCCGGTCAGCAGGTTGCCGGAGCGTGCCTGGGCCCTTAGCCCGTGCTGCACCAGGTTGGCAAGGAACTCCGCCGCCTGTTGTTCGCTGTTGCCGCTGTACTTCGGTAGACGGGCCAGCACGCCACCAAGACGGCCGGGATAGATGACCACGCCGACGAGGGTCGGGAACCGGCGCGCGGGCGCGTCGTAGTCGAGATCGAGCGACACCACACGACCGATATTCAGGCCTGCGAACTCCACTGGCGCTCCGATGGCCAAGCCACGCAGCGAGTCCTCGAAGCGCAAAACCAGGTATTGCGATTCACCGTCGGGCGGCGCCATCGCCGTCCGCTGATCCTTCGCCAGCTCGAATGCCGTCTGGGCCGGCGCCGGTGTGCCGCTTTCGTCCGTGTTGCCGAAGGCGATACCACCCGCGAGAACCGTGGCCAAGGACTGCGTATCGAGCTTCAGGCCATCCGCGCCCAACGAAATGTCCACACCACTGGCGTGCCAGAAGCGCGTTCTGGTCGCCACGAAACGATCGTACGGCGCATCGATGAATACCTCCAGCGTCACATCGTGTCCGTCTGGATCGAGGCGATAGGACGCCACGCGTCCCACCCGGATATGGCGGTAATAGATGGGCGAGCCGATATCAAGAGAGCCGAGGTCATCGGCGTGGAGCACGAAACTCTTTCCGGGTGTTCCATTGACGACAGTAGGCGGCGCCTCCAATCCACGGAAGTGCCTGGAGGGTGTCGCGGACGTTCCCTTGTCGACCCCGATATAGGCGCCTGAAAGCAGCGTATCGATGCCCGATACGCCCTGCAGCCCGATCCTTGGGCGCACGACCCAGAATCGCGTATCGGCTCCGGCAAGATTCGCGGCGCGCTTGTCCAGCGACACGGTGGCAGTCACGTGCGACCCATCGTCACTGAGCGTGATCGCGGAAACGACGCCCACCGTAACGTCCTTGTATTTCACCGGTGTCTTTTCGACTTCCAGTCCTTCCGCCGTCTGGAACTCGATGGTGATGGCAGGACCAGCCGACAGCCAAGCGTGCACCACCATCGACAGGCCGATCAGCGCGGCGAAAACGGGGAGGATCCAGACCAGCGAAACGCCGCGGCGCGGAGCGGAGATGGCTGAGGCCTTCGGATGGTTTATCTTTTCGAGTACGTCACTCATGTTCGTTACCGTCCCAGGTGATCCGGGGATCAAATTGCATGGCGGCGAACATGGTGAGGATCACCACGCCACCGAAAAAGAAAATGCCGATGCACGGCTCGACGTCCGCAAGCGCATTGAACTTGACGATGCCGGCGACGATGGCCACGACCAGCACATCCAGCATCGACCAGTAGCCGACCAACTCCACCAGCCGGTAGAGCAGCGCGCGCTCGCGACGCGCCCATGGGGTCCGGCGCTTGCCGGTGACCAGCAGCAACCCCAGCGCCAGGAACTTTGCGCACGGCACCGCGACGCTGGCGATGAAGATCACCAGCGCAATCCCGTAGGAGCCGGCTTTCCAGAACTCGACGATGCCCGTGCTGATCGTGCTGTCGCTGCTGCGCCCGAGCATGTTGGTGTGCATCACCGGCAGGATGTTGGCAGGCACGTAGAAGATCACCGCCGCCAACAGGCATGCCCACGCGCGAGCCAGGCTGTTGGGTCGCCGCGCATGGAGGGCGGCACCACAACGTGGGCATGCCGAAGCAAGCGGGGCGTCCTGCGGTACCTCACACACCAGGCCGCAGAGGTGGCACCCCGACACGCCCAGGGTGGAACCACGTGGCCGCCTGTTCATGGTCGGCCCCCTGCTTCGGTGAGCTCCCACAACAGGCGCGTATCGGGGCCGGCTATCAGCGCGAGCAGCACGGTCAGCACGCCGATGGACCAGAGACCAACGCCTGGTATCACATGCAGGAAGCCCGCGAGTTTGATGACCGACACCAGGATGCCGATCAGCGCGACCTCCAGCATGCTCCAGGGACGCAGCCGCACCAAAGCCTTCATCGCCATACGGAATCCCGGTGCCCGGCGCCCTTTCCGGGCATGCAGCAGCACCCACGCCAGCAGGAGCATTTGCAGGAGAGGCACCGCAATGACGGTGAGCGCCGCCGGCACCGCGATCAACGTGATGGGCCCGCTGGCGAGCGCCATGGCGGATCGCCATAGCGTCGCTTCGTTGTGAAGCCCACGAAAGCTGACCTGGATGAGTGGGCAGGCATTGGCGAGCACGTACACCACGAGAGCCGTGACGGTCAGAGCCAGCCATCCGTCGATGTCCAGCCGCGCGTGTCGGTAGAGCGGTGCCGCACAGGTCTCGCAACGTGCGGCTTCGCCGACGGCGAGCACGGGGCGCCGGTAGATCGCATCGCAATGCTCGCAAGCGATAAGGTTCGGGAAGGATTTCATGGCATTCATGCAGAGCGACCCCCGCACCACTACGAGCGCGAGCCATGGGCAAGAGGGTTTAGTGGGTTCCAGATGCGTGCAGCCGGCCTCAGCCGAACACCTTGTGTAGGGCACGCAGCTTGCCCACGCTTAGGTCGGGGCTTTCGCGCAGCCCACGTACTGCCGCCGCCACGGTGGACAGGCCGAAATTGGGCCGTACAAAGCTAGCCGGCATAACCTGCCCCCATTGCGACATGGCTTCACGGCTTGCTGCATGGACTCCCATTGGCACATCAGCAGTGAACAGATCACCATCGCAGTAGTGCCCATGCTTGGCGCCCCAGGGATCGCGCCAGTAATCAAAGATCTGGCTGCCAAGTGTGTGCCGACCAATGCCCCATGCGTGGTCAAAGCCATGCTCTCTGAGCACGCGCTCGCCTATTCCCACAGCATCTGCGTCCACCAATTCGTAAGCGCTATGGCTGTAAGCCGGAGCGATGCCTTGGGCGAGTGCGAGCGTGTGATGATCCGACGGTCTATCCCCCCGGTCCAACCGCATGAACGCGACGGCCGGTGAACCGTCAGGCAACAACTGCACATCGCTTGGAATGAAACCGAAATGCTGGGTGTACCACGCGCACGTGGACTGAAAGTTCGCCAGCTCCATCACTACGTGGCCGAGCCTGATCACCTCGGGAGCAGCGATTGGCGGGCGCTGCGTCTCATTGACACGGTGTACGTCGGAGACCGCGTTGAAAGGAAGCACGGGGCGATGCTCGATCTCCTCGACGATTTGCTGCCCTTGAATGACGTCGACCTGGAACCCGGAGGGATCGGTAAGGTGCACACGCCATCCACCGCCGGGCCACGAACAGGGTTCGATGCGGCTGGCACCGGCGATGTTGTGCAGCGCCTTCAGGTCCGCGGTGCTCTCCACGCGAAGACCCATGCCTACGAACCGCGGAGCGCCCCCGCGGCGCACGACGTAACAGAAAGGAGACGCTTCCGTGCCCCGAAAGAACATGACGTTCTTGTGGCGCGCGACGAAGCGCAAGCCAAAGTCGGTGAGGAACTTGGCTGCTTCATTGAGGCTTGGGCGCTCGAAGATCAGATAAGCAAGCCCGGTGGCCTTGGTTGTCGGATTGGGGTGGCGGGCCGGTTGCGGGGTCGTGAGTTGCATGAGGAATTCCCGGACTGACGAGGGTCGTGAGTGGCTGGCGATTCGGTCCGTGCTGTGCGGTCTCGAGGACATCGAGATTCCGCGCACCAGACGGTTGTTTCGCGTGGGTCGTCGCCCGGCGGCCAGAACGGGAGCAGGCGGCGACGGTGACCATGCTAGGAACGGCGCAGCCGCGAGTCGTCAGCGACCGGTCGTGATTTGGTCCGGGTTGGGTGCGGGTGTAGTGGCGACCGAATCACGACGGTTCCCTGACGACCTACGCGCGGGGCGGACCTAGGCTTGCTGTAAGTCATGTCACCTGCAGGTCTTCAATGGTCCTCCATTCCGAATCCAAGTACTCAAACCGCCGCGCATACGTGTTGAAGCTGCGTAGCGATGCCGCCCCGGGTTCCCTGGCAGGCCGCATCGAGAACCTTGTCACGGGCCGTCAGCGCGAATTTGCGTCCGCCGAGGAGTTGTTGAAGGTGCTTGCCGCCGATCTCGTATTGGCCGCCGAAGACGGCGCAGCGGACACGTAAGCCATGGCCAATGGCGACCGAGCGAAGACGTAACGCTTACGACTTCGCCCGTTCTGCGCCATACGCTGACCCCACCCTCGAATCCGGACGAGTCATATCCCATGCCGCGACTTTCACCTCCCCCTTCGCTGTCCCGGTGTGTCGGACAGAAACCCTTCGAACGCATCAGCCGCCGCACCAGCACTGTCGTGGCGGCGACGCTGGCCGTGTCCATCGCACTGCTTCTCTCCGGGTGCTCCACGCCCGTGCTGCACCCGAAGGTCGACGTGCCCACCACGTTCGCCGCGACCAACGGCTCCGACATCGCGCCGGAGGCGGACTGGTGGGAGACCTTCCACGACCCGGTGTTGTCCGACCTGGTTCGTCGCGCGGCGCAGGAGAACCGCGATATCAAGATGGCCGCCGAACGTCTGCGTGCTGCGCGAGCCGGGCAGACGGTCAGTCGCTCTTTCCTGTACCCCAGCGTCAACGCCGTGGGCGGGGGTATCAAGCAAGACTCCGGCTACAGCGATGCCATCAAGCAGAGCCTGCCAGACGCCAAGAGCAGCGGCGCGGGCCTGGACGTCTCGTGGGAGGTTGATCTCAGCGGTCGCCTGCGTGCGGGTGCAGCCGCATCCGATGCCGATGCCATGGCTGCAGGAGACAACGTACGCGGCGTACGCCTGATGGTGATGTCCGACGTCGCCACCAACTACTTCACCCTGGTCGGTGCGCTCCGGCAGCTGGACACGCTGAAGGCGATTTCGGCCGCGCATGACGAAACGCTGCGCCTGGTCGAAGCGCGCTACCAGGTGGGCCTGGCGACGCAGTTTGATGTGGAGCGCGCGCATACCGCGGCTGAATCCGCCCGCGCGCAGATCCCGCCCCTAGAGACGGTCGCGGCGGTGTCGCGCCACCGCATCGCCGTGCTCATCGGCGATCAAGCCTCCAATGCCGCACACATCGAACCCTGGAAGGGCGACATCGCCGTACCGAACATCCAGCCGGGACAGCCCGCCGAGCTGCTGGAGCGCCGGCCGGACGTGCTTGCGCTGATGGCGCAGCTCGATGCTGCGAACGCGCGCCGGAAGGAGGCCGCCGCCGAGTGGTTCCCGAGGCTTTTCCTGGGAGCGTCGTTCGGCCGGCAGGACACGGTGCTGAATGGTGCCAGCCTTGGCGCCGCGCGCTTCACCAACGTGGCAGGTCTTCTGGCCATGCCGATCTTCAACGCTGGACGCACGCAGGCGATCAATGATGTCGCGGAAGCGGGTCAGCGCGAAGCGCTGCTACGAGCCGAGGACGGCATGGTCCGCGCGCTGGAAGACGTAGAGAACTCGCTGGTCGCGCTGTCGGCCGAAAAGCAGCGTACCGCTTCCCTGGATACCGCCGCTGCGTCTGCCGATTCAGCCCTGGGACATGCGCAATCGCTCTATAACCGCGGACAGATCGACCTGCTTCCCCTGCTGGATGCGCAGCGCACCCGTCTCGCGGTTCAGCTGAGTGCCAATGACAGCCGCACTCAACTGCTGCTCGACAGCGTGCAGCTCTACAAGTCGCTTGGCGGTGGCTGGCAGGCCTTTGAAAAGTCCGCGGGTGAATCCGCAACCAACGACGCGAATCGTCCGCGCCACTCCTGATAACCATCGCCTTCAGAGGGAACCGTCTTGAAGAACTCACTTACCGCGGCCGGCGCCCTGGCCGTGACCGCCATGCTCTGCGCCTGCAGTTCGACCAAGCCGCCTGCGCAGGCGCCACGCCCCGTGCGCACCGTCGTGCTCCGCTACGACAATGTTCGCCAGGATCACCGCTACGCTGGCACCGTTCAGTCGCGCTACGAAGTGAACCAGGCATTCCGCGTCGCTGGAAAAGTCGCCCAGCGCAAGGCGGAAGTCGGCCAGTACGTTCACGAGGGCGACGTGCTCGCCATTCTCGACGACAACGACTACCGGCTGGCCGAAGAAGCTGCACGACAGGCCTGGACCGCCGCCGCCACGCAGGCTCGCCTTGCCGATTCGGACCAACGGCGTCTGACAGCGTTGAAGGCCGATGGATCTGTCAGCAGTTCAGATGACGAGCGTGCGCAGAGCAGTGCTCGGCAGGCGCGTGCGAACGCCGAGGCCGCGCAGAAGAACCTGGAGCTTGCGCAAAACCGATTCCAGTACACCGTGCTGCGTGCGTCACGCAGCGGTCTCGTGACGTCCGTGGCTTTCGAAGTCGGACAGGTCGTCCCCGAAGGCCAGCCAGTGGTCTCGATCGCTGACCCCGGTTCGCCGGAGCTCGTCGTCGATGTACCCGAAGATCAGCTCGCGACCTTCAAGGCCGCGCATTTTAAGGCATCGCTCGCGAGCGCACCCAACGACATGTTTGACGTCGAACTGAGGGAACTCGCGCCGCAGGCGGCAGCCCAGACGCGCACGTACCGTGCTCGCTTGAATCCTTCCCAGCCGCGCAACCTCCCGCTCGGCGCAACCGCCACGCTACTTGTGGATCACGTCGTCTCAGGGTCACGTACGGCGACCATTCCTGCCACGGCGATCACACAGGACGGCGGTCAGCCCGCCGTGTGGGTGGTCAAGCGCACTGGCAAGACGGTAGGTACCGTCTCACTCGCCCGCGTCGGCGTGCAGGGCTACCAGAACGATGACGTGATGATCTCCGGACCGGCCGCCGGCGACCAGGTCGTGACGGCTGGCGTGCAGAAGATGGCGCCCGGACTGCAGGTGTCGCTGCCCGACGCGGCCGCGCCTGAGGCAAACACGGTAGCTGCCCAATGAAAAACTTCAACCTCACTGATTGGGCGCTAAGCCATCGCGCGGTCGTCCTTTTCCTGATCCTCGTCCTGGGGGTGGCCGGTGTCATCAGCTTCACCAAGCTAGGGCAGCTCGAGGATCCCAACTTCTCCGTCCCGTCGATGACCGCCATGGTCATGTGGCCGGGTGCCACTTCCGAGCAAATGCAGAACGAAGTGCTCAACCCCATGGAGAAGAAGTTCGAGCAGCTCGACCATTTCGAAAAGGTGGTCACCTTTGCACGCCAGGGCTATGGCGGCATGACTATCACCGTGAAAGGCGGCACCTCCAAGGCGGACCAGCGTGAAGCTTGGTACCAGGCCCGAAAGAAGCTGCAGGACATCAGCTTGGACTTGCCTAAGGGCGTCATCGGTCCGGTCGTCAACGACGAGTACGGTGACGTCTACGGCCTGATGTATGCCATCAAGGGTGATGGTATCGGCCAGGACGAGCTGTCGGATACCGCCGAGACGATCAAGCGGCAGATGCTCCATGTGCCCATGGTCAAGAAGATTGATGTCATCGGCAAGCAGGCCAAGCGCGTCTATATCGAGTTCTCGCACGAGCGCCTGGCGGCTCTGGGCATCACGCCAGCGGCGATTGCCGAAGCGGTTCGCAGTCAAAACGAGGTCATCCCGGCCGGTTCGGTGGATACGCGCAACGACCGAGTCGTGGTGCGGGTCAGTGGCCAATTCAAGAGCCTCGATGACATCCGCAACCTACCCATTGCAGCCGGTGGCCGGCAGATCAAGCTGGGCGACATCGCAACCGTCAAGCGCGGCTTCGAAGACCCCTCCACCTATACCGTTCGCTACAACGGCGAGCAGGTACTGATGCTCGGCGTATCGATGACCAGCGATGGCAATGTCGTCCAGCTCGGCAAGGCCATGGAGGAGACAGTCGCGAAGATCCAGTCCGAGCTGCCGTACGGTGTGGAATTGCAGCAGGTCGTCGACCAGCCGACCGTGGTGAAGGACGCGGTTTGGGATTTCGAACGCTCGCTGATGGAGGCGCTTGCCATCGTGATTGCGGTGAGCTTGGCAAGCCTCGGCTGGCGTACCGGCCTGGTGGTTGCAGCGTCAGTGCCGCTGGTGCTCGGCGGTGTCGCGATCGTCATGCTGGCGATGGGCTGGAACCTTGAGCGCATCTCGCTGGGCTCGCTGATCATCGCGCTGGGACTATTGGTTGACGATGCCATCATCGCCATTGAAATGATGGTTGTAAAAATGGAGAGCGGCTGGGATCGTGTGAAGGCGGCAGGCTTCTCCTATTCGTCGACCGCGATGCCACGCCTGACCGGTGCGCTGATCACCACGGCCGGGTTCCTGCCGATCGGCATGTCCAAGTCCACCTCGGGTGAGTATGCAGGTGGCATCTTCTGGATCGTCGGCACGGCCGTATTGCTGTCCTGGCTGTGTTCGGGCCTGTTCACGCCGTACCTCGCGGTCAAGATGCTGCCCAAGGACCTTGGCAAGCATGCTCACGGCAGCGATCCCTACGACGGCAAGTTCTATCGCAAACTGCGCACCTTGATCGACCGTGCCATTGAGCGGCGCTGGCTGGTTATCGGCGCCACGGCGGCTGGCCTGGTGTTGGCACTGGCGGGCATGAAGCTGGTGCCACAGCAGTTCTTCCCCAATAGCGATCGCCCCGAGCTGGTGATTGATTTGCGACTGAAGGAGGGCGCCTCGTTCGAGGCAACCACCTCGCAGGTGAAGAAGTTGGAAGCCGTGCTGGCGAAGGACAAGGATGTGCAGTTCTATACCTCCTACGTCGGTGCCGGTGCTCCGCGCTTTTACTTGGCCTTGAATCCCGAGCTGCCTAATCCGGGCTACGCGCAGTTCGTAGTAATGACCAAGGATCTGGAGACCCGCGAAAAGGTGCGCGCCCGCCTGATGGCCACGGCAGATCAGCAGTTCCCGCAGGCGTGGGTGCGTGTCACCAGGCTCGAACTGGGTCCGCCGGTTGGCTTTCCGGTGCAGTTCCGCGTCGTCGGCCCCGACACGCAGGTTGTGCGCCGCATCGCCCGCGAGGTGGAGCACGTGGTCTCGTCCAGTCCCAAGGTGCGTGACGTCCAGCTCGACTGGAACGACCCCGTACGTACGTTGAAAGTGGACCTCGATGAAGAGAAGACACGCGCGCTCGGCCTCTCGCCTGCGGATGTCTCCCTGGTCACGCAAACCGTGATGAACGGCGCGACGCTCTCGCAGCTGCGCGAGCATGAGGATCTGATCGACATCATGGCTCGTGCAGTACCCAAGGAGCGCATGAATCTCGATACGCTGCAGGACATCAACCTCTACACCCGCCAGGGCACGGTCGTGCCGCTCTCGCAGGTTGCAAAGGTTCATTACGACCTGGAGGAACCCGTGTTGTGGCGTCGCAACCGTGATATGGCGATTACCGTCCGCGCGGATGTGCAGGACGGCGAGCAGGCCGTATCGGTGACCCAGCAGATCGTGCCGATGCTTAAGCAGATCGAAGCAAACCTTCCCTCGGGCTATCGCATCGATGTCGGTGGCGCCGTGGAGGAAAGCGACAAAGCCAACACGGCGTTGATGGCAGTGGCACCCCTTATGGGTTTGAGCATCATGCTGCTGCTAATGCTTCAGCTGCAGAACTTCTCGCGCATGGGCATGGTGATGTTGACCGCGCCGCTGGGAATGATCGGTGTGGTGCCTGCGCTTCTGATGTTCCATGCGCCGCTAGGCTTCGTCGCGATCCTCGGCATCATCGCGCTGGGTGGCATGATCATGCGTAACTCGGTGATTCTGATTGACCAGGTGCAGACAGAGATCGCCGAAGGCCGGGATCCATGGAACGCGGTGCTGGATGCCGCCATCCATCGAACCCGCCCGGTCGTGCTGACGGCGCTGGCCACCGTGCTCGCGATGATCCCGCTCACGCGCAGTGTGTTCTGGGGGCCGATGGCGATCGCGATCATGGGCGGTCTCACCATGGCAACGCTGCTGACGATCTTCTTCGTACCGGCGCTGTATGCGGCATGGTTCAAGGTTCGCCGCCAGACCGAAGGCACTCCTGCCCCGTTGCCGAACGCCGCAGCGGCCACGCACTGATCGAATGCTCCGGCCAAGGCGCAAGCGCCTTGGCCGGACTGTTCACAGAGGCGGCATCGTTCGTACCGTAAGTCACCCACGCCTTGCTTCAGGTGACCAGCCCGCCGCCCTCGCGGCTACCAACTGCCGCGATATCAGGCGCTCCATTCCCTCTGTTATTCGCACCATTCGTTCGGATCGCATCGGTTTATGCATCGCCCTCGCCTCACACGACAGGAAAGCCGCAACCAGACGCGAAAGCGCCTGCTCGATGCGGCAGCCGAAGTCATCGTTAGCAAAGGACTGGCCGCCACGAGTGTCGAGGACATTGTCGTGCATGCAGGCTATACGCGCGGCGCGTTCTATTCGAACTACGTAAGCAAGCTCGATCTGTTCGGCAAACTGCTCGAAGCAGACCACGCCAGATTCAAAGATCGCATGCGACGACTTCTTAACAGCACTTTTCGCCAGAAGGATGAGTACGCATCGCCTTCTGACGCGCACTATGAAGGGCTCGCAAACGCCATGCTATGGGCCGAGGCGCGTCATCATGCAATGCGTGACATGGCGTTTCGTGAACATCTCAATGCACTAATGCTCAGCTTGCTCGATGTTGTAACCGCCACCCTGGATGAAAGCCTCGCGCGCATGGGTATCGAGCCCTCCATCCCCACCAGCGCACTCGCCCTTGCGACGCTGGCTCTGGTCGATGGCTCCATCTACTTTGATATCGACCAGTCCGGTGAGCAGCCCGGCAGCGCACTTAGCGCCAATCTGGACACGCTCTTCCTCGCGGCCATCGCTGGCAAACGCGCCTGATCTCGGGGCTCGTTTCATATGTCACAGGAACAACCATGACGGCAGCGCTCCGCCATCGCCCTGAGCTCGAACGAGCGTGTCAACGTGATCTCGAGACAGTAGCCATGACGCGACCGGACATTCGCACCGCGATGGATGCCGTGCACATGCTGGGCAGGCTTAACCGTGCCCTCAGAAGCCTTCAAATGGACTTGGAAAGCGTCGCCCCGCGGGCTGCCGGATCCGATGATCTGACGCTGATGCACTGGCATGCTCTGGTACACCTGCTGGAAGAGCCGACCTGCAAGCAGGTCGATCTGAGAACCCGGATGGGAATCGCCCCACCCCATTTGACCAAGTTGCTTGATGATCTGGTTGCACGTTGCTTCGTGCGCCGTGACAAGTGTCCACACGACCGCCGTCATGACCCTTACCCACGCGGGGAGTGACGCCTGCATGAGCCTCTTGAGCTCATGGAGGGACATCGAGAAAACGCGCCGATTCGACAAGATCGCACTCATCCTCAGCAGAGAATGGAGCGAGCTGGGATAGCAAGAAGAGCCGAGCGTCCATTGCCGCATACACTGCCTGCTCGGCAGTGCTTCCTAAACCAGTTCGCGTGCTCTTTTGAGCAAGGGCGTATCGTGAGCCTCAGGCAAGCGGCCAACCAGCATCCGGAGGGTGCCTCGCTCCTCATCCGTCGCGACGTGGTGCTCGCACAACTCGACCAGAGCGAGCAGTTCGAACCACGGGGCTTCCTGCGTGCGCGCCTCATCGATGGCGCGTCGCACGCTGAGGTCGGCGGACTCGCTTTGGCCACGCACCCGGGAAATCGCCGCCTCAAGGAGCAACAGTTGCGGCAGGTACACGCGTTCGACCAACTCAAGCGCCACCTGAAGAGCTTCGGCTAGCTCGATCTGAGCCGCATCGGCATCGCCAGCGAGCAGCAAGGCCTGTACCGCGTACCCGAGTACCTCACTGGCGCCTGATCGCATCCCAAGCCGGGTGTTCTCTTCGTAGGCTTCCTTTATTCGAGCATAGCCTTCGCGCGGCGCTCCGTTCCATGCATCCGCCCAGCCGCGGAACCAGAGGTATGCCGCCTTGCCTTGTGCCAGGGAAAACTCCTCGACCAATTCCTGCATCGAATCGGCCAATTTTGCGACACGTTCTGCGTTGCCCAGACGGACCTCAAGAAGCGCTTCTTGCCAGGTAGCGACTAGCTGTGTCATGGGTTGCCGCAAATCATTGGCGCGAGCCTGCGCTTTCTGCACCTGGGCGCGCGCCTGTCTTACCAGGCCACAACGCACGAGCTCAATGGCAAGCGTTCCGAGCAACGCGACCTGCGGATCTGCGACAAAAATATCCGTTGCTGCGAAATCCAGGGACTCGGCGTATGCGAGCCCGCGCTCTATCCATGAGCGTGCCTCGCTCGATTGACCCTGGAGATGGTGGACTTCGCCGTGCACCATACAGGCGGCCAGCATGAGTATTGGATCGTTCGCCCCGGCCGAGAGCGCCTCGGCCCGCTCTGCCACGGCCAGCGCTTGCGCGTAGTCGCCATGTAGACACAACAAATAACCGAAACCATGCAGCAGGCGCCCACGCATCGGATGGTCTGGGACGACACCCAACAGCGCATATGCGCGTTCGAATGCGTTTCTGGCCTTGCTACCGATGCCAAGCGTCTGGAACGCCGCTACGCCTTGCAGCGTGGCCATGGTGATCTCGAGTGCGTCACGCTCTGGCGTTTCCGGTGCCTGCTGCAACAGAGTCAGCGCACGCTCGGTGAGCGCGATGCAGGCGGATGGACTGAAATTAAGCAACGCGGTCTCCGCCGACTCGGCGTAGTAACTCAGCGCAGTCATTGGCTGCCGCCCGCGATCGAAGTGCATCGCCAACTCGCTCGCGGCGACCGGCGCACCCGACGAGCGTTCCTGCTCGAGGGCCATGCCAACTTGGCGATGCAGGCTGATCCGCACTGAAGATGGCGTACGGTCGTATAGCACCTGACGAAAGAGCGCATGCCGGAATGCATAAGGCAGATCGGTCGCCTCGTCACCTTCGACAGTCCGCGGCGGCGCGAGCCACATCTGTTCGCGCACCAGCTCCTCGCACGCGTGGGCTATCGAAAGGAGATCCCGTTCGAGGGTCAGTGCAACCGTCTCGATGCGGAATTCGACACCGCACACGGCAGCCGCCGAGAGCAGAGCGCGCTGCTCCTGCCTGAGCTTGGCAATATAGTGGTCAATGATGGCAGCGAGGTTCTCCGGAACCGCGACATCGGTCAGTCGCGCTTCGATGGTGGCTTCGTCATTAGTCTGGTCCATCACCTCGCTGATCACCGACGACACGAATAGCGGCACCCCGTCGGTGCGCTCGTGAAGGGCGCGCACAAAGGCTTCGTCTCGAGCGAGCGAGGGCGAACGTTGCGCCACATAGTCGGCGACCTCGGTCTCCGAAAACGGATCGAGCACCACTTCCTCGCAGCGCCGGTGCAGGCGCAGTTCGTGCCGCAACGAGTTGAGAGGATGTTCGAGCGCCACTACTTCGGCCACGCGGAAGCTTGATAGCCACATCATCCGCGTATGACCCCGTCGCCGGGCGACGTAGTCGATGAGCTGGATGGTTGCGCGGTCGCTCCAGTGCAGGTCTTCCGTGACGAGAAGCAGTGGGCGTTGCTCGGTGTAGCGATCCATCAGTTCGCCCATCTCCCGCAGCATGCGCTCGGGACCGACGCCAGCGAGTTCCCGCCGCAATGCATCGCGCTCCTCCGCCGTGCTCAACCATGGCAGCTGTAGTAGCCAGGTCGGCGCCACGGCGCGCAGTAGCGTCGGCAGTATGGGGTCGTTGCGGCACAGGTCGGCCAGTGCTTCCAGCACAGGAAGGTACGGCTCGCCGGCGCCGTAATGCTCCACGCAGTGGCCTCGTGCGCAGGCGACGCCATCAAGACTGTCGACGAACTGCTCGATCAGTGTCGTCTTGCCGATCCCGGGTTCGCCGGCGATCCAGATCAGTGAACGCTGACCGCCACACGCCAATGCCCATGCCTGTTGCAGTTTCTCGAGTGCGCCGGCGCGGCCGATGAATGGCGCCGACGATCGTTCGGCAACGGTCGCCACCGCAGTGGATGCGAATGGCATCGTCGGTGCGGCGAGCGCTGCGGCAATGAAACGATAGCCGCGTCGCGGCACGGTTTCGATGTAGCGCGGCTGCTGCGCGCTGTCGCCCAGTGCCGTACGCAGGTCGCTGATGGCAGTTTTCAGCACCGATTCGCTGACGAAACGGTGACCCCACACGGTGTCGAGCAAGGCATCCTTGGTCAGCAACGACCCTGACTGGCCTGCAAGTACGCACAACAGCGTGAAGGGCGTGGGCGCCAGAGCCACCGGCACGCCATGACGCAACAGGCTTGCATTCGCCTCGTCGAGCTCGAACTCGGCGAACCGGATGCGGACTGGATGCGGATGGGATCGTGGACTGGTCACGTGTGTTTCCTGCCCTCGAAGGACATTCTAGCTTCTTGCGGGGACGTCTAATGACTTGAGTCGTTGCGACATCGCGTTACGCGGGGTTTGGTGGCTGCGCCTAGAGTCGGCAAGGCAGTACTTCATGCTTGTAGCGAGACGCGGTACTAGCGCTGCCACCAGGGACCAAGCGCCTCAAACCTGGCTCGCAGGCACGGGGGAAGAAGACAAGTTTTCATATCGATTTGATTCGGCTCTACCGCCGGCGAAATAGCGCTCGTGTTGCCCGCTCAAGTCGCTGCCAGCGACATCCGCTATCGCCGTTCGGCGCCAACGCACTGAGACCCACCTTCGACCGCCATGGAGACGCCCCGCATGTCAGCTCTTGCGGCGCCGCGCCCCCTTGTGAGGCTGTCTTGCTGGCTCCGACACTGCACTGTCACGACCGTCATGGGCAGATATCAACGAAGTCGCAAGACCATCCGGAAGCGGCGGCACACGACCTAAGGGCTTGTTGGCCACCGTCTCGGAGACCTGGTTTGCAACGCCCAGGGATCGGAGCACGGCGGCGGCGGTCAGTTCGGCAAAATTAGGGTCGCAATCTTTCTTCAACATGCAATGGATTGCACCAATCACTGCACCAGACACCATGTTCAGCGCTAACGACATCGGCATAGGGCGAAAACGGCCGCGGCGTATGCCTTCGTCAATGTCACGGCGTACGAAATCAAGCAGGAGGTTGGGACCCTGTGTATCTGGCCACCCCAATTGAACCAAGAAGCCCGCTGCAACAGGGTCTTGCAACGCAAGCCGGCAAACTAGCCGGATGCCACACGCGATGCGCTCTGCCGGGTCATCGCGCTCGCGCACAACCGGATCCGCCAGGCACACCAGGTCTCTTGCCATCTTGATGGCCAGCTCCTGCACCAGGGCCTGGGGCGATTGAAAATACTTGTAGAAGGTTCCTCGCGAGACACCCGCCGCCGCGATCACGTCGTCGATGGAAGTCGACGATGCACCCTGAGCAGCAACCAATTGCAGCGTGCTGCTCAACAGCCGTGAACGCATGCGCTCGCGCCGCTGAGCGGCTACACGAGGTCGATGATCTGAGGTTTCCATAGAATTCATTTGCGCTTTGGATTGCACGATTCACGCCCGGCATAACGAAGCTGCTGGTGACTTAACACCCAGTGGCCACATCGCGGGTGTCAATGAATAGTAGTCCGGCCCTCTGAGCCATTCATGCGTTATGTGATGCCTTCGAGAAGGCCGGAACCCGGTCACCTTTTACGCCCAAACCTTCCTCCACACGTCCGCGCCACTTTGCTCGCCTCTGGGTGCAGGCGTCTAAGCAGGCGCTCGTTGGTGCTGACCGAGGACAGCAGAGTCCCGCCCTGTTGCAGTTCCTCCCGTGATCATATACAAAAATGACTCGTTTGTCATGATGACATAACTGTCATTATGTGATTCTACTGTCCTCGGGGGGAGGAAAGATGAAGGTGAATCCTGTTCTGTTGTCTCGTGCACTTTGCGCCAGTCTGGTCTGCACCTTGTCCGGCCCAGCCTGGGCCGTGAACGGCGCCCAGCCGGGCGGAAACGGCGCCGCCAACGCCGCCATGGGCGGTACGTCGATTGCCTTGCCATTGGATGCCGAAGCCGCGGCGAACAATCCGGCTGGTCTCGCCTTCGTACCTACCTCCATGGTCGTGGGCTTCCAGGTTTTCCGAGGGGATTCCTCTTCCCAGTACGTGTTCCAGGGCAACTCGCTGCACAACAGCACGACGACAGTCGGTCCCGAAGGCGGCGTGAACTGGCAACTGTCCTCACAGTGGACCGTGGGCGTGAGTGCCAGCTTCGGTGGCGCAGGCGCCGATTACGGTGAGCCTGCGTTGCCGGTGCCGGGCGCGGCGAATGCAAAGACCACGCTGCAGGTGCTTGAACTGGTCCCTACGGTCACCTGGCGCCCATCCGAGAACTTTGCGATCGGCGTAGGCCCGAATCTCGCGTATGAACGTTTCGAGGCGCAGGGAGTGATTGTCCCTGCACCTGTCCCCGGTGGCTTGCTTCTGCTGCCCAAGCACGGTCAACAGCAGGCATCCGGCGTCGGCCTGCGCATGGGCATCTTGTGGAAGCCGACGTCCGACCTCTCGCTCGGCGCCACCTACAAGTCGCGAACGACCATGGGGCGCCTTTCAGGTTACGAAAAGGACCTACTCGCTTATAGCGGTGGCCGCCTCGACATTCCGAGTCAGTACGGTGTCGGGCTCGCGTGGCGGGCGACTTCCTCTCTCACCTTGTCGATGGACTGGCTTCGTATCCAATGGGCTGGCCTGAAGGTGATGCAGGACCCCAACGGATTCCGTTGGCGCGACCAGCCGATATGGCGCATGGGTGCTTCGTGGGCGCTCGACGACGACTGGACACTGAGAGCTGGCTACAGCCATAGCCGCAGTGAAATCACCAGCGACCGTACGCTGCAAAACCTGTATGTCCCATCGATCAACAAGCAGGCGATCACCGCCGGCCTGACGCGGCGCATCAGCCCCAGCAGTTCGTTCAATCTGGGATACGAGTTCAACCCCAAGACCACGTTGCACGGCAGCGCGGGAAGCACCGGCACGTCCCTCACCAGCAAGGTGCAGATGCTCATGATGAGCTACCAGCATGACTTTTAAGGCCCACGCAATGACAAACACCAAGGCGGTGCTACGACAACCGGAGTCGTACCCAGAGAGCCGGCTCCCAACGGGCGTACAACCGCTAAAGCGACTGCCGGCCGTCGGACGCGCAGTCGAGTTGGCGTTCTTGCGATGGGAGAAGCAGGACCTGAAGCTCACCGAACGATTCTGGGACGACTTCGGCTTCCACGTCGTTCTCTCCAGCACGCAGCTTTTGATCGCACGTGGCGCCGGCACCGCCGCATGCCTCGCCATCGCACAAAAGGGGTCGACGAACCGCTTCCTGGGGCCGGCGTTCCGCATGTCGGATGACACGGATCTGGCGTCCTACGTCGTACGCTTCGGCGCTACCTGGCTTCCGTCGGGGAAGATCCCCGGCGGAGGCAAGGGTATCGAGCTTCTGGACCCCTCCGGCCGCACCGTCTGGCTGGTGCAAGGCCAGATGCGGAACGAGCCCATGCGCCTGCGTGCGCCCACGACCGCCCTGACCAATACCTCCCTCTACACGCCGCGCGTCAATCGTACGGTGCGCACGCCCATCGAGCCCGCCCGCGTGGTGAAGCTGGGCCATGTGGTACTGCAGACGGTGAACTTCCAGCAAATGGCGGACTGGTACCTGCAGGTGCTGGGCCTGATTCCAACCGACGTGCAGTACCTGCCCGACGGCAGCCCAAACCTTGCTTTCTGCCGCCTCGATCTGGGTGGCGACCCCGCTGACCACCACACCCTGGTGCTGGTCGGTGGCCTCGAGGAAAAGTACGAGCACAGCGCCTACGAAGTCATCGACCTGGATGCACTCGGCCAAGGGCAGCAAGTCCTGCGTGCAGCCGGCTACTCACATCTCTGGGGCATCGGCCGGCATCTCCTGGGGAGCCAGCTCTTCGACTATTGGCGTGATCCTGATGGTTTCGAGCTCGAACACTACACCGACGGCGACGTCTTCACCGCCGAGCACGAGACCGAGTACTCGCCACTCACCTTCGGCGGCATCTGGGCGTGGGGCGACGATGCTCCCGCGTCCATGAAGCCACGCAAGAACCTTCCCACGCTACTGCGAGCGTGGCGACTGCTCCGTAGCCGCGCGCTCACCCCCCAGCGACTGAAACTTCTCGGCGCCGCACTCGATGCGCCCGCCCGTCCTTGGCTCTGACACCAGTACTCCTATGCCCCGTTCGATCGTTCGATTCTTTCAGCCCAATCATTCCTCCATCGCCCAATGGGGTGTGGTATTCGGCTCTCGCATCGCTCCACTTCCCGTACTGGCGAATACCACCGGCGAGCTTCTCGCGCAGTACTGGGATGAGCTTTGGAGCATTGACGAGTCCCAAGCGGCGCTGGCCTCCGCGGACCTGACGTTGTTGCCTCCGATTACCCCTAACCAACAATTCCTCTGCCAGGGCGTGAACTATCGCAGTCATATCGTCGAATCGGGTCTTCGCATCGAAGACTTTCCATTCAACACGATCTTTACCAAAGCTTCGTCATGCATCACGGCCGCCGACGCGCCCGTCGTGCGCCCCTCACACGTGAAGCTGCTCGACTACGAAATCGAGCTCGGCCTGGTTCTGCGGAGCTATGTTCCGGCAAACACCGCAGTTGGTCCGGATGATCTCGGTCGCTGGTTGGCTGGCGTCACGATCGTGAACGATCTCTCGGCCCGCGACGTACAGCTTCCCCAAGGCCAGTTCTACAAGGGGAAGAGCTATCGCGGCTTCGGACCGGTGGGGCCCAGCCTTGTGCTGCTTACGGTCGACGAATGGAAGCGCTGGCCCGAGTTGCACATGCGGCTGAGCGTGAACGGCCAGGTTCGACAGGATGCCTATTGTTCGGAGATGGTCCGTTGGCCCGCCGCCACCCTGACCGAACTCAGCGAAATGCAGGAACTTCATGCTGGTGACCTGATCGCTACGGGCACACCTGCGGGCTGTGCAGCGCGTGCACCCGGCAAAGCCGCGATGTTTGTCATGCGTCACTTCATGAGCGACGCCACGAAATGGCGACTGTTTACGCGCAAGGGCGCGACGAACCCGGCCTACCTGCAGCCAGGTGACCGCATCCATGCATCGATTCGTACCGACGATGGCGCCATCGACCTTGGTGAGCAGACCACCGCCATTGTCGCGCCCTGATGCAAGGAGTTCGTACGATGACCCATCCCACCGTCGCCGACCGCTCCGCGCCGGCAACGACCCTCCGGACGCGTGGCGACATCGAGCAGTTCGAGCGCCTTCCCTGGCGCGAACGCTTGCCGGCTACCACGACCTATGAAGTGCTCAAGCGCGCTTGCGAAACCTATGCCGGACGCACCGCCCTGCGTTTGCTGGTCGCCGCCGATGCGGATGCCCCCACGCGCGATGTGACTTACCGGGCATTGCTCGCCGGCGTGCACCAGACGGCTAACGCGCTGCACAACTGCGGGGTCTCTTCGACGGCCGCCGTGACGCTGCTGCTTCCCAATCTCATCGAGAGCCATTGGGCGCTATGGGGTGCCCAAGCCGTTGCTATTGCCAGCCCTGTAAATCCGATGCTGGACGCGGCCTATATCGCTGGAATCTGCGAGGAAACCAAGGCGGAGATCCTCATAGCGCTTGGGCCCGCGCCCGGGTCCGATATCTGGGAAAAGGCGGTTCAGGTTGCCGAGCGGGTGACCTCTGTGCACACCATTCTCCAGGTGAATGCCGGCGCGGCACTTGGCCAGCCGGTGACCGACGGCCCCCTTGGTCCCAGGCCGAATCGCGACAACGTGCGGGTCCTGGACTTCCACGCAACACTCAAGGCTGCCAGCGCAGACCATTTGACCTTCCAACGTACCCTTGATGAGAGTGATGCGTGCGCCTACTTCCACACGGGCGGCACCACGGGTTACCCCAAAGTGGCCGTGCACCGGCACCTCAACGAGGCCTTCATGGCCTGCGCCATGCAGTGGATCGATCATCGCGACGATGTGATGCTTTCCGGCCTGCCGCTTTTCCACGTAAACGGTGCACTTGTCACAGGACTGGGGGCGTTCCACCGGGGCGCTGAGCTGGTGCTGCTGACGCCAGGCGGCTATCGCACACCGGGCCTGTTGGACAACTTCTGGAAGATTGCGCGTCGATTCGGCGCGACGACGTTTTCTGCCGTGCCTACCGTCTTGGCCAGTCTGCTGGACAAGCGATGGCCCGATGGCGGCGTGCCAACGTTGCGCCAGGTGCTGTGCGGTGCCGCACCGCTGCCGCACCAGGTGGCGGTGGATTTCGAGCAACTCACCGGCGCTCATCTCCATGAAGGCTATGGCCTCACCGAGGGAAGTTGCGTCTCGACCGTCAATCCTCCGCAGGGTCAGCGCCGACTCGGCACGGTAGGCCTGCCTTTGCCTTACCAGGAGATCCAACTGTTTGTGCTGGGCGCCGACGGCAAGCCCACCGGCCAAACCGTCTCCGACGGAAGTTGCGGCGTCATTGGGCTCAGGGGCCCCAATCTGTTTCAAGGCTATCTGCGCGAGAGCGACAACCGCCAGATCTGGATCGAGGGCGGCTGGTTCAATACCGGCGATCTTGGACGCTGGGATGACGAGGGCTACCTGGTCCTGTGTGGGCGCTCGAAGGACCTCATCATCCGGGGCGGCCACAACATCGACCCCCAGCTGATTGAAGACGCTCTGGCCGCCCATCCTGACGTGGCCATGGCCGCTGCCATCGGCCAACCTGATCGGCACGCCGGTGAGCTACCGGTAGCTTACGTCACCTTGCGTGGCGAATCCCGGGTGAACGCAGATGCCCTGATGGACTATGCCCGCGCAGCCATACCCGAGCGGGCGGCGGTCCCGGTGCACATCGAGATCTTGCCGTCGCTGCCGCTCACCACCGTCGGCAAGGTGTCCAAGCCCCACCTCAGATTGAAGGCAATCGATCGGGTGATGCACGAGACGCTGGTAGCGGGAGGTCTTGGTGCGGTTCAGGCGAACAGCCGACTAGGCCTCGACGGCGGCATCAGCGTCTTTCTATCTGGACCAGGCGAGCTTCGGGACGTGGCGCTCGCAGTCGCTGGCCACTATCCCGTGTCGACCCAATGGCAGGAGCAGGTCGCGTGAACACTTGCACCACAGCTCCTGATGTCAGCCCCGACCTCGATGTGCTCCTGGTCGGCCTCGGCCCGGTAGGCGCGGCCCTGGCGAATCTTCTCGGCCGCTATGGCGTGCGCGTCCTCGCGATCGACCGTGCCACCGAGGTGTTTGCCAAGCCCCGGGCCATTGCGCTCGACAACGAGGCGCTCCGCATCCTGCAACTGATCGGATTGCAGGAGGAGGACTTTCCGAAGGTCGTCATCCCGCAGGTGAAGTATCACTCCCCGCTCTTTGGGTGCTTCGCGCGCATCGATACGGCTCGCATGATCGACGGCCACCCGATGCTGGTGACCTTCTGCCAACCGCAACTGGAGGCCGCGCTGCGAAGCCGCCTCGCTCAATACCCCAACGTGGAAGTTCAGTTGGGCGTCGCATTGGAGAACTTCTTCGACGGGGGGGGCCACGTCGAAGTCACGCTTAAACATGGCGATGAGCTACGCCATATACGAACCCGATATTTGATCGGGGCGGACGGTGCAGGCTCGCTCGTACGGCGCTCGTTGGACCTGGATTTCCAGGGCCACACCTTTGGCCAGGACTGGCTGATCGTCGATGCACTGGACGTACCGACACCGATTGACCACGTCGAATTCCTGTGCGACCCACGTCGACCCACGCCTCACATGGTGGCGCCCGGTGGCAGACAGCGCTGGGAGTTCATGCTCCATGCCGGTGAACAGACCAGCGAAATGGAAGAACCGGAGCGTGTTCGTGCTCTGCTCGAACCTTGGTGCAAGACAGAGGACATTCGCATCGAGCGCACCGCGGTATACCGCTTCCATGCCCGTGAAGCCCGCCGCTTCTCGAGGGGTCGCTGCTTTCTTGTTGGCGATGCCGCACACGTCACGCCACCTTTCGCCGGTCAAGGCCTGGTCGCCGGGCTTCGCGATACCGCGAACCTTGCGTGGAAAATCGCGGGTGTTGTCCGGGGCCAACTCAACGAGCAGGTGCTCGACAGCTATGACACGGAGCGCCGCCCCCACGCCCGGAAGATCATCAATCTGGCCCGGTTCCTCGGCAAGCTCGTGATGCCACGAAACCGCTTCGCCGCGTTTGCCATTCATGGGACGATCCGGGCAATGCGGATGCTTCCTGCAGGCCGAGCGATCTTTGACGACCTGAAGATCAAGCCACCGCAGGTGTTCGATTGCGGGCTCTTCTGGCGTGACCGGAAACGCCGCAAACTACTTGCGGGTTCCATGTTGCCTCAATGCTGGATCCGTACCAACGCCACCACCGATCCCGTGCTCAGCGACGACGCCCTCGGGTTGCAGTGGTCACTCATCGGCTTTGGCGTGGATCCCGCCGAGCACCTTGACGTCAGGCTACTCGCCCGTTGGAGCTGCCTGGGCGGAATGACCTGGCAGTGGTGCCAGGGCGGCGACGCACGACATATGACACCAAAAGAGCGGCGCCTGGTGGCAATGGATGAAGTCGGCCTGCCTCAGCTGCCGCCCAAGGGCTGGGTTGCCATCGTTCGCCCGGACCGCTGTGTCATGGCCGAGGGTCCTTGTGCAGAGGTCGAGCCGATGCTGCGACGCGCGCTCAAGATGCTGGAGCCCATGCCATCCATCGACGCGCGAACCGAACCGGACCATCGAGCGGTGAACCCGAGTTGAAGACACCCACTCTCGGCGCGGAGCGCGCGCCCTCGGTCCAGGGCGCTTCCCAGTCCTGTCTGGATCAGAGACGTCGCGATTTCGTCGGCTCGCCCGCCTCCGGCCAAACAATGCTTTGCGTTCAATCATGGGTTGGTCAAATCGGCCAACTCATGCTTTCAGCCACAGGCATGTTCGTTAAAGGGCAATTTTTCGCCTCGGTTAAAGGATAGTCTTTCGCTTCCTTGCAAATAGAGGTCGGTACGCGGAGAGCAGCTCTCTCGGTCGAACTGCTATACCTGTGACCGGTCCAATCTTGGGGCTTTACTGCAGCCGACACGAGGACCGCAACCACCTGATCTCCTTCGGGTTTCCCTAAATTCGATAGGCAATTGTGACGCCCGCCAGGGGTGCGAGGGAAAACCTCACGATGTCGCACCCAGAAGACCTCAGTGATCGAAAACCTTGCAAAAGTCGGGGACGGTGTTAGGATTTCCCTAACACACCCGCCACGCCTCTGCGACAGAACACCGTCGAAACGCGCAATTTGGCGGGTTTTTTTTGCCTGAAGCAAGGAGGCACCGTGCAATATACGAAAGGCGCGCTTACCTTCGCCGACCAAATTGCGCTCATGACGCAGCGCGGA